>Ga0325403_1004202_pt1 | contig 13369 bp, 5 predicted proteins | sample PopdelMetagenome_19_FD_205665 | JGI IMG/M metagenome (GOLD analysis project Ga0325403, IMG submission 205665) | Populus deltoides microbial communities from Bellville, Georgia, United States - Xylem-PdKOR-R4 | ecosystem: Host-associated > Plants > Phyllosphere > Stem > Wood/Secondary xylem...
AAAAATACTTAAAAACAAGTCAATTAAATTAAATAATTAAAATAATAAAGTTTCATCAAGTTAAATTTATCAAATTTATTAAATCGGATTCGTAGTTTTTTTATTGGATTGATTCGTCATTGTCTTTTGTTGTCTTTAGCCTTTTTTTACAAACAAATATTCTTAAAATTTGTTATTCCTTTGTACTACTAATATGAAGAGAAAAAAAAGAATAATATCTATTTTTTTTTTCAATTTGTTTAGAGTCCTTTAAAGAGTTTTTAACTATATTATTAAACATAAGTAATCAAAACTAAAAAATTAAATTATGATTTATCATATTTTTGCTTTTTTTAATGGTTATAATATTAAAAAATAAAAATAAAAATAAAAACATTCATAAAATTTCTGTTTATGCATTTTTTTATTCATTCCAATTATAATTAGAATCCAAAAACAATAAAATTACATAATGAGCTACAAAGCTAATAAATTAATATTTTTTTTACAAGGGACTCTTAGTCATAGTCTGATGTTATCATTGACTTCTTTATGTAAAAAAAAATATAATTCTTTTTGTTATTTCAAACAATTGTTTATATGCATTGCAAGAAAGAATACAGTTTTTTTCTCTCTTTCATTCTACGTTTTTGGTTTAAAAAAATATAAAACTTTATGATAAAAGCATGATATAAAGAATATTGTTTTGAATTTTAAGTATGATAAAATTAAATGGATTTTTTAAGGATTTTTTTTTAGAAGGTACTATGATACGTGAGTGTGTGTTGTTGGAAGTTAATTGTCATATTGTGAACTATGTACATCGTGGACAACTTGGTGGAGTAATTAGAAAATGTTTGGTTGAAATTATATTTTTAAAAAATTTAAATTATTTTATTTAAAATTAAATAGATTGTTTCGATATAGTAATATCAAAAATAATTTTTAAAAAATATTATTTTGATGTATTTCAAAATAAAAAATATTTTAAACCATAATTATTATCAAATTCTCAAATCTCCATTTTATTCTAACTACAAAATGGTGGCCGGAAAATAATACATTATCTTTAAAAAAAAAATTAAAATTGTATAGCATATACAACAACATGACCTCCTGCTGCACGACGGGCAAACCTGATTGAAGTAGATTCCCCATGGGACTAATTTAATATCGTCTGCTAACCCATTATTGCATTGTTTTTTATTTGTTCCAATTAAATTTAAGAATATCACAGAACTGCCATGGTTTAATTCTAAACAAGTGCTTAGTTCTTGCTTTGTGCCCACTAAAATAAAAATATTAAACGATGGGCGACCAAGATACCAGGTGGTTTTGTGTATTAAAGTTAGGAGATCACATGAATGGAAGAATTAATTATATAATTAATTAACTAATCAGATTTTAAATTTATTTTTTAATAATTATGACTTTGAGTTATCTCAAGATTACTGGAGGTTTACATGGTCATTAACTTTAGTAGCCATGAGATTAGTTAAGGTGTGCGCAAGTTAACCCGAACACCTATATTAATAATAAAAAAAATATAATTATCTTAACTCAAAATAATGTAGTTTAACTTGTTAGCTTATAAATTTGTTTTTTAAAAATCACCAATTTGAGTACCATAAATTTCAAAGCTACTAGAAACTTATTTGATTGTTAATTTTAGGATCTCGAGGGTTAGTCAAAATACTCGTAAACTACTTCGGATACCCATTATTATAAAAAAAGAAAAAAAAGAATATAATCATCTTAATGTGGATGCTACCTGTCATGCTCTGCTGTTCGTGATCCGAGGTCTCGAAGTTCAATAATTTTGCATGATATTATTATAATATGGCCCACACCAGCTTTATATTTTGATGATGAAGAGGCTGACTATATGTTTTAATTATATAGAAAATATAAATAATTGGTAACACAAATCACGCGGTGTGATTGTAATGGGTATCTTTTTTATTATTATTATTAATGTGAAAATTTAGGTTAATTTGTGTATATTTTAATTAATTTTATGAATTTTAAAGTTAATAATTATATAAATTTCCAGTAATTTTAAAAAATATCAAATTCATAACTATTAAAAAATAAATCTAAAACTGACTAATTGAGATATAATTTTAATGGGCATATTATTAATATAGTATTTAATTTTTATAACCCCTCCCTTTACCACTGCTATTATGGCATCGTATGGATGTAATTGTCTTAATGATGATACCCTTGTACCTTCAAAAGATTAATTAAAATATCAAATTTTATTTTATTTTTTATTATTATCATTATTATCATTATCATTACAAACACGAATCATGTTATTTCAGTTCTTTATTATTATTATTCATTCCAACTTTTTCATATTTCCATTTAGAACCATTTATTGCTAATATATATTAAAATGGTCATGAAATGTATGTTTAGTAATGTGAAATAGAGTGTTTTTATAAAAGAATTTTCATTTAAAAATATATTAAAATAATTTTTTTATTTTTTATATCAGTATTTTAAAACTATTGAGAAATTTCTAAAAATATGTAAAAAATTATTAATTTAATAATGTTTTAAATCACAAATATTTTGAAAAGAGAGTTAACACACAATATCAAAAATGCTTTTGAAAAGAATTGAAATTTTTTTATTTTTTTCTTTACTTCAAAAATATATTTTTAGATCATTTTAATGCACTGATATAAAAAATAACTTTTTAAAAATAAAAAATATTATTTTAATATATTTTTAAATAAAAAATATTTTAAAAAATAACCACAATCACACTACCCAGATAAACTAAGCCCGTCCCCAATGTAATGGCCCTGCCAGCTCTTTATTTCCTATACCTATAATATTTATCTGCGCATTAATGACTTGAATAGATATAGATAAAAATCAATGGATATCCATGTATTATGTGGAATTAATCTGTACTAGATTAATGACTAGAATAACATTTAAAATTAAATAATTTTTAATATAATTAAAAAAAACTCAAACACCACTAATTTTTTTCAAAGAAGCAAGAAAAGAATACATGATTTGGATTATAGAACCAACTTAATTTAATAAACAAAATTTTATTTAATTATATGATAAAATATATGAAATCATAATAAATCAAATGAATTAAACAAGAAAAATAATTACGATGACATGCACAAAAATAACTCTTGACAATATTTTGAAAAGATTCTTTGTCAATATTCTCAAAAGTTTTCTACAATCTAACCTCTTAATAATGTATTTTATTAAATTGAATTCATTAAAATAATATCTAAAATACATTTTCCAACTTCTCTAAGAGTAAAAAAAAATATTTCAACCAATAAAATATTGAATGACAGGAATTAAAAAAATATTCAATTTTAAATAAAGAATTCAGAAAAAAATTCAAAGTCAACTCGAGTTAAACTGTTAAACCCGTAACATGGGTTATAAAAATAAGATAATCTCATAGAAATTAAACATAAAAAAGTTTTCGAAGCCCAATTCCAAGCCAAACCAATGTAAAAGGACAAAATTGGAGGGGGGGGATCAATTTAAGAAAAAAGAACAATAAAAAACAGCTTGATTCAACCCGAGCTAGCCAACCAAACCGCATCTCGGGTTGTGAGGTCAGGATAACCTCATAGAAAGTAAATAAAAAAAATATGTGACTCAGTTCTCAACTAACCCCAACATAGAAGGGTGATACAAGGAAAAAACAATTAACTAAAAAGGAGAAAGAAGAAAAACAACTCAAGTAAACTCGAGCAAGTTAACCAAATCCAACAACTTGGGTCATGAGAACAAGATAACCTGATAGAAGGTAAAAAAAATAATTTAAAAAACTAAATTCCTGAACTAATCCAATGTTGAAGTACAAAACTGAAAAAAAAATTAAATAAAAACAAAAAAAAGACTTGAGATAACCTTGGTTAACCCACGACTCATATCATGAAATTGAGATACCCATAAAAATAAAATAAAATAAAAATATGAATATGGATCTCCAACCAACTTAATGTTGAAGTATGAAATAAAAAAAATAAATTTAAAAAAAAAGATCAAAAAAATCAAAGTCAACCCAGGTTAACTTTCCAAACCCATGACCCAGGTCATGAGACCGAGATTACCCCATAGAAGGCAAGCCTAAAATATTGTAAATCCCAGTTGCTAACCAACAAAATATTAAGGGATGAAATTGAAAAAAAAAACAATTGGAAAATGACCCATAACAAAAAAAAAAAAACAACATATAAAAAAAATAAGGACAAAATTTGACATAAAAATAAAATGACTGGCTACCTTGCTATTATGGATGAGTTAACATGGAAACCGAGAAAAGGAGAGAGAAAAGAGGGAGGAGAAAAAAAAGTCAAAGTGAAACCGTTTACCGATTTTCTTCGTGTGTTACTCCACTGCAAGACCTCATCATGTTGCTCCAAACACTGTCATAAAAGGCTGTATCCAATGGCCAAAAAAAGTTGCACGCACCATCCGATCACAACAGCTTCACCCACTCACTAGCGTGTGAGTTACGTGTGTCATCTAAGCCCTCCCTTCTCGCTCACTCTAATCCCTCACAATTGTTTTATTTTTAAATTTAGTCCCTTGAGGCTTAATTGCTTTTAGATCAATACTTTGTTTTACCAAATAAAGTATTAATTGAGTGCCAAAGATTTTCCTCAATATTACAATATCACCATATCTAGTCAATCAAAATAAACCTTTAAGTTCAGACCTTAATAAATGAATGTGTAATGATTAAATTGAAAAAAAAAAGTTGAATGACCAAAAAAAGCAGGTGGAATATTCTCATATTTGTGCAAATCAATCCTTGATAATAAAAAAACAAGATGAATATTTGTTAAAGCTTCGAATTCAATCCCCAATGCTCTAATTAGTTTAAATTAATGAAAATAAATTTTATTTTGCCAAACTGAGTATTAACTGAGCGATGAAATATTTTCTCGACATCACGAGCCCCATATGCAGGTATAAAAAATAAATCACCAAGACCAATCACAAATCAACACAATGCTAAAGAATCAAATAAATAAATAAATAAATAAATTGAGTTACTAAAATATATAAAAAAATATAAGAACCAAGAAAATTAAAAAAAATTCACTGTGGATTGTTATTGTAATCCATAATAATCTAGGAAATTTTCAAGCAGATTTAGTTTTTTTTTAATTTAATTTTTATTCAAATGACAAATAAAATGCATTTTATCTATAAACAATGTGAAGTTTCTAAGTTTTTTTTTTGGTCAACGTATACATTTTTATATTTATTAACTTCGTAACCCTTTGAAAAGGGCTAATTGATTTAAAAAATATATGGTTTAGTTACAATCACACAAGCTAACATATACAAGGGATACTACTTAAGGTTTGTTTGAAGGTTAAAGGCCCTTCCGTTCACTCTCTTCATCTATTTTTTTTTTTCAATCAAAACCTTAAATTGTTACACACAAAAGATCAGAGCCCATAACAACAATTGTTTCTTGTAATTTTTTCTAACCTAGAAAATTTCACCATCTAACCTATAAGATTTTAATTTTTTTTTAAAATAACAAAGCCATATAGCTAACTTCACTTTAAGACGGTTTTTACTAATGCCATGGTATAGTTTGTAAATGAATAAAAAAAATATTCGATGACTAGTTATAATATTAATATACAAGGAAAAGTGGTAATTATATATTTGATGACAAGTTATAAAATGAATAAAATGGCAATCCTATAACAAAAGTTCAACATTTTTTTTTGTTGATGTTTTTGACATGTCAACATGATGATATAAAGTATTATAAAATTATAAATTTCACAATGTAAAATATAATTTAAAAAAAAAACAAACTATAAAAGGCCTGGTGTACAAAAAACAATGTTATACTGACACTACAATATCATTTCATGCTATATTATATATTACATTGTGTAAAAAATATCTTATTGTTATTTGAAGGGGTGTTACATTACATTATATATTACCCTAAACTCTAAACCTCTACCCAACCCAACCCAGTTATATTCATAAACATCTAAATAAAAAAAATGGTATTTTCAACAAAAACTGATAAATTTTCTTGAGTAGGAGTATTTATGGATATAATTAAGTTATGTTTGAGCTCATAATTGTATTCAACCCAATTTTTGATATTTTATAAATTATAAACCCGATTTATTTAATTTTTTTAGATCCGAGCGGGTTAGATATATTAGGCCCTGTTAAAAATTTTTATGTGTATTACAAATATTCATGGGTTGGACTTGTATTAATAATTCAAGGCAGGAATGAGGTTTTTCATGGTTATGTCATGGATTGGCAGAGTGACTAGGTTTGACCATGAATCCATGACCTGTTCCACAAAACAAGTCTCTTGTTAAAATAGAAGACCCTTTAATGCATAAGTTAGCAAGCAAATGCGTGTGCATGTGAATGGAGAAATGCATGAAGGGAAAGCTAGAGCACGAAAAAGATTGTTTTAGTCTATGTTTCAAAAAATTAGAGCCTATAACTTGTATGACCAGGATATCACTTGCTTTCTTATATGATGATGGAGTGTATTTATACATCCAATCTGTAAACTTATCTCATGATAAAGGAAAATATTTTTATATAACATTGGTGTGAGTTTGTATGCCATGTTAGGCATTGATGGAGATGCTAATGATAATATTTTTCTAGAAAATTTGTTGTATCATACACGTTATTGATGAAAATATTAATTTTTTTTACTGTTATGTTTTGTCATTTCATTAGTGATAATGGTGGCCGGCCATTCTAAGCATGAAAGAACTAGCTTGGCAGTATGGTTGCTGTTACTTTTCAAATAATTTTTCGTATTGGAATGCATATCAATGATTTGTTTTTATTTTTTAAAAATTATTTTTGATATCAGCACATCAAAGCAATCTAAAATATATAAAAATATATTAAATTTTAATAAAAATAAAAATAAAAATTTTAAAAACACGATTTGCCCCATATTCTCTACCAGTTTTTAGAGATAGGTCTGTAGACATTGTAGTCATCGAAAGTGGCGTTGCAATTGACATAGGAATGTGTTGTTTGCATGCATATAAAAATTTGTTTAAATAAATAATTATTTTTAAAATAAAAATCTTTCATCACTAATCAACAAACAAGTACCTAATGCTTGCCAGCCCACCCATGTTATTTTAGATACCCACCATCACCTATTATAAATTATGGCAATAATTTAATTGCCATGTTTATTTTATAAATAAATTTAACAGTCCTAACAATCCATGTAGTAGTATGCTTACTTTTTTGAATTATACAATAAAATTAATTTCTAATCAATTTATTTGTTAAGCAAGACTAAATCCTTTTATAGACAATTTTAAAAATATACTTTCTACATTAATCTGGTATATTAAGAGTTTGTTTAATATTATAATAATGATTGTTTTTTAAAATATTTTTTTACTTGAAAATATATTAAAATAATATATTTTTTTATTTTTAAAATTTATTTTGAATACCAGTATATCAAAACGATATAAAAATATTTAAAAATTTAATTTAAAACAAGTAAAAAATATTTTTTTAAAATATTTTTGCATGTAAAAACAAAACAAACAAAGTTTAAACAATTTTCTTTTGATACAAACTCAAAGTTTGAATCCAAAAGATAATAAAAAATCAAATCTTTTTAACTATCTAATCTTTTGAGGTTATTTAATACACTACTAACACCTATATATAATTATAACCGGAAAAAAACTGAAATTTTAATTTTTTTTTGTTACAAATTAGAGATTTGAATTACACTTATCATGGAGAAAACAGAAACTAACATCAATTGAACTATGATTTATTGAAAAAGTTAATAAGAAAAGTATTCGGTTCAAGAGTAAACTAGTCAATTACTCTTGCATTGCTGTAGTTTTTTTTTTTCATTTATATATTTGAACATTGATTTTATTAGTTGAATATATTCAATAGTAACCAATTTATATTAACTTCATTTAAGAATGATACTTATGCAACAATTTGGTTTTTAATTAAAACTAAAACCGATTTGTAAATTGATATTACCAACTCAAAAACCCTTCACATATTCCATGTATCACACCAAAATTAAAAAAAAAAACATAAAAACTATAAAAATAATTCATAGAGCTTATTAAAAAGCTGAGAATATATGTGTGTAATATTTGATATTCTAGTAATAATTATTTTTTATTTAAAAATAATTTTAAAAATATATTTTTAATATCAGTATATTAATATAATTAAAAAATAATAAAAAACTATTTTTAAAACTTTTTAAAACACACAGCGAACTGTAAAAACAACTACAGCCTTGGAGTTTTTTAATGTTTTTATATTTTAAAAATGTTTTTGAAAAAAATTAATTTATTTTATTATTTTATTTATTTTAAATTAATATTTTTTTAATGTTTTGAAATATTTTAATACGTTAATATCTAAAATAATTTTTTTTAAAAAATTATTATTTAAATATATTTTTAAATAATTTTATTTTAAAAAATAACTACTATTATATTCTCATATAAAAAGCCTCACGGGAGACATTTGTAAATTACTCAAAAGAAGGGTAAAGAAAAGGGATTCCCAGGAATTGAATTGAATTGAATTCCCCTATTGGACACCAACAAACAAGCACTAACGGATAAACCTGTAAAACTACTAACTCCGATTCAAAAACCCTTGAAAAAACCCTAAAACCCTAAAACTCAAATTCCACAATTCCCTTCCACATTGAAATCAATGGCTTTGGCGGTCTCAAATGTCCTTAACTGCCCAAAACGCCAAATTTCCCAGAGGAATTACACTCTCAAAAGCTCAGTTTTAAAATCCCCCCCTTCTTTTCTCAGGTAACTATGAATTATCGTTAAAATCCCGATCTTTGCATAATCTCAGTAACCAAACAGAGAGTCTTATTGAAATGTCACAAATATTAGTATGTTTTATATAAAGGAGCTAAACCCTTTGCTTGGAGCTTAGTTTATGCAGTGATTCTTAATGGGTACAGAGGTTTATGAACTGTTTGGTTTCTGAGAAAATTTTACAAAAAGAAACTATACCAAAGTTTGAGTTTAATGGGTTTTCGTATTTTAAGACTCAGTCTTAAATGAAAATTAATAAATTCAGTTGTGTATAAGTATATGTATGCCATCTTTGTTTTTGCTTATTGGTTTAATTGCATTGGGGTATATAATAACGGTAGCATTTTGTTGTAATTTTATCAGATTTCCTAGAGTTGAAAGGCAACATAAATGTTTTATTTATGCTTCTGCGTCCGCAGCAGGAGGCTCTAGGTCAGATAATGACTTAAACCCATATGAGGTAATCTTTGATAATTCTCGGTTTTGCAGTAAGGATTTGATGTTATGGAATTGTTGTGTATGGTGGTGTGGTGCTTTTTGTTTGAATTATTTTTGGGTTTGGGTGTTTCAGGTTCTTGGTGTGAATCCCATCGAGGGGTTTGATATGGTCAAGGCAGCGTATGCAAAAAAGCGCAAAGAGGCCCAAATAGAGGGTGATGAAGTAGCTGCTGCTCAGGTATGCTACTACTTTATCTCACTCTAAAGAAAAAATATTCTGTTGATAACTGTTTTGTACTAGCATATGTCTTTATAATGAGGATTTTGTAATTTGTCTTGTGTTGGGGTTCTTGTCTTGTGGTTTTACCATTCATGACTTTCAGCTAGAGAAGGCATATGATAAATTGATGATGGCTCAGTTAAGTAATCGGAAGAAGGGTGTGACTTATGGTTCATTCAAGGTATGGTTCATGATTTGATATTCTTTTAGAACCTTTTTGAATTGATGAATTAAACATGAAATATTAGATGATATTTGTGGTGGTTTCCTCGTTCTTCTGTCCAGGGAAAATTGAATGAAATTTATAGTGTGTGGGTTTCTATATATATATACACTTAATTTTTCTAATGACTTGATATATTATAAGTAACCGAGTATAAAAAATTTATCAGCTTTAATGACCATGTGAAAAACAACGAGAAGAACTTAATATGCTCCTAATAAGTACACAAGCTATCTAGTTTAATCTACACATTCATGGAAGAAACCCAAAACAGGCTTTTCTCACACTAAGTTCATGATTGCTTTTCTCTTTACTGAGTGAAAAACTTATCAGTTACCACGTCAGCTTTGAAATGGTTTGGCAATCTCTTCTTAACCACATAACTAACTTGGGATATATCAAGAACCTTGTGCAGTGCAACATTTTGCTTTGCAACTTCTGGTGGTTGTCTTCACCTATTCCCACCCATATTGGCGTCCGCAAGGGTGTATGGAATTCATAATTAGAATATCAGGACTAACAAGATCAAGTAGCAAAGCTGTATTCTTGATTACATGCTTTTGTGCAAAACATTTTTGAAAATTTATAGATATTTTTTAGATACCTTTATTTTAAAGATGTTTCATTGATGTTCTGAAGTTCATTTCTAGGATCCATTTTGTTATCATATTGATTATCCTAGTATCCTTGTATATATTTTTAAAATGCAGGTCTCAAAGGACATAAAATATGCTGATAAGCAGCCGATTGTACCATGGGGACCAAGGTCTTGTGATTGCTCCATATCAGTATTTTAAATAGAATCTGGTGCAGAAGTGACTCATGTGGTGCTGTGTACTTTAAATCTTTATGTCCTGTATGACCTTTATTTGTAGTTTATGATTCTGCTAGCACCCATAGAATAAACCTTAGGGAGAAAATGACGAAATTGATAATAAGTTACCTATAGCATAGTTATACTATGGCTGCCCGGAGAGGTGAGATCTTTCTAAAGTGAAGGTGTGAGGACTCCTTCTCTGTCAGATAATGGGAAATGCCTTGTGCAGCATTACGCATAAACTTATTGGGATGGCATTTTGTATATTTTATAGAAGTTATGTGCAATTTGTTTTTATCTTTTAGTTTTTCTTTGCAATTTACACTGAGGATGCAGACTGATTTACTTTGCTTTGATGAACTATGTAGATATCTCAGAATAGTTCCATTTCTTTTTCCATGTATGTTTTATTCACTCCTTCAGCATTACTGTTAAGTCTTCGAAATGTTTCAGGTTTTCCAAGTCCAGTGAAAATGACACGCGCATCAACCTGGCAATATCTGTTGCATTTGTAAGTAATTAATTGATGTTCTTTTGTGAAAATTCTCTGCATTTTGTGAGTGCCTGTGATATGCTTGGGCAAGGAAGTCATTAGTTTCATTTATCCATGCCAGCAATTTGGAAGTTGGTGGGCACTGTCATAACTTATAGGTTGTTGATTCTACTGTCTATTTGTCTGTTTTTCTTATTGTTTTTTTTTATCTCCGAGCTTAGTTTTATGAACTTGCAATTCATATAATGACATTTGTTTTTGGTGTGATTGATTCGGTCAATTTAAGTTTTCATGATGTTGAGGGTTAATTGCTCTTTGAACCCCTTCTGCAATATAAATGAATGTTACTCTCAGGTTTTTTCTGCAACCCTCAGAGACATGCTCTTTTCTTTGTTCTTTTTTCTCTTTATATATGAGTAGAAAATGTCCATGAAAATTTATCATGCTAATACTGGGTCTTGGGTGTACCAAAAATGTCAATAACAGAGGGCCTAGTTAAGTGGCTAACAGTTGCACTAGTAATTCTGATCAATCCATCAGGAAGAATTGTTGTGTTATAGGTGTTAGCTTGTTGTATATGAATACTTTTCAGGTCTTTAATAACAATGATGCTTTCTTTGTTCTTTGTTGGATTCCATTCTCAAGTTGTGCTTGTCTTTCTGCAGACAGCTTGGATTCTTATCAAACGCAGTGCTGAATATAAACCTCTTCAGTTTTTGGCTTTCGCATTTGTATATCGAATTTTTGAGAAGTTAAAAGCCTTTGAACCTCCTGTTTCACAAACATATACAGTGAGTGAAATTTATAATAGTAGCATTCTTCTGTCTTGTGGGACATTAGACGTGGAGGCACTTTCAATAATTTTGACATGCCTGAATAAGTTTTTCCAACACCTGAGATGTTTTTGGCTGCAGGAAGAAGGTGAAGACGAGGGACGAACACTGCGCTTGGGAAAACGGATTCTTCGTTCCCTCGCACTAGTGTTTGGCTCTGTTGCTTTTGCTTCCTTGGTATTATACTCTTCCCTACTTTTTGGTGTGGTTTTGGAAAGGTTGTCAATAAGTTCACATGTCTGTGGCTTTAATGTGCAAATGTTCCCTAAGCTAAGTTCTTGGAGAACTAATTGGGATGCTATGCAACACACATTCAAATAAAAGTAGTCAATCCTGAGTTTCTTATGATTGAAAAGAGAAATGTTCCAAAACTTTTCCGTCCCTCAATAGTGCAATGCTCTCACTAAATAATACTAAATCCATAAGTCCCCCGGTATGTATATAATACTAATAACTTTCCTCTGGCATTTGCATTATGAATTTTATGGGAGATGGACCAGCTTACAATAACAAGATTTGTCAAGTTGGTTCCATCAAGTGGTTGATCTAGATTTGTGGTGAGGAGGCTTGGGGGGGTTATATGCTTCAAAGTATTTGATGAAGATTCTGTAAAACCATTAAAGAAGACCTTTTATGTTTGTCCCTCCTCTAAATCCTTGCTTCTGTCCAATCAATTTTTGAAAATGTTCATGGCAAGACCATCACCAGTTAAATCATGCTTAGTTTACTTCCTGTTCCTTTTCCTTTTAAGATCTTTAGGAAAGGACTTCTGCAAGCCATTGGACAGGATTATGTTTGCCTCTCTGATTTCTCTACATTAGAATCTTAGTTTGGTTTTAGATTATTGGTCATTGATAACCATTGGCTGATACCTTGCAGGCTTACACTGGTATTTTGAATTTGATTGAGATGGCTGGCAGTTACATACCTGTTTTTCTTTACAATAATCAGGTAGTGACCTTGACATATTGTCCTGAATAAAGGAGTTCTTCGTATGGATATTTTTTGTGCAAAAAAACATTTGGGGGTCAGTTTGGGTTTATGTGATTTTAACACAACATATATCGCTTACTTGTATTCTTAAGGTTCTTTTGTAAACTGGGAATGGCAATTAGCTCTCACATGTGTGCATATGGGCTAGAAAACCTAGTTTATTTGCATTTGCTATTTGATTTTGCAAAATCCCCTAGATTTCGGCATGCTCTATTGTGCTGATAAAAGTGATCTCACTGCAGTTTTTCTTTGGCCTGTGTGCTGGATAGAATAACAACACTGCTTTACCTGCTTCATGCATCAAATATTAGCTTGTGTGAAACAGGCAATTATTATTTAGTTCTTGGATACATGCTCAACTGGTTATGTTAGTTATCCGATGGTGTTTCACTGTCTATATTTCTATCTGTTGAACGCTATGATGTCTGCTCTAATATAATAATATG
>Ga0325403_1004203_pt1 | contig 13368 bp, 3 predicted proteins | sample PopdelMetagenome_19_FD_205665 | JGI IMG/M metagenome (GOLD analysis project Ga0325403, IMG submission 205665) | Populus deltoides microbial communities from Bellville, Georgia, United States - Xylem-PdKOR-R4 | ecosystem: Host-associated > Plants > Phyllosphere > Stem > Wood/Secondary xylem...
CTTCTTTAAGTAGCCATGCATGCATGCATCTTCTTCCTAAGCATAAAAATTAACCATTTTAAAAAGCTAAAAATTAGAGTAATATTAAAATACTCCAACCACCCTGACGTCCATTATATTTTTTCTCATGATGTCTCTGCTTGTGATGGTTGACTTGACTTTCGATGAATAGAATGACAGATGTTGGTTATTGAAAATAACTCTTAACAACAATTTTGATGTCGTGGGTTTGAGATAGTTGGTAATTTTAAATAATATATGAGTATACTTAAAAATAGGTTGGATGTCGTGACTTTTAATTCATCTACTTGATCGAGTTTAAATTTATTAAAGAGATTTTAAAAGTTATTTTTTCTATATTAACTCTATTAGGTGCTACACGGACTGTCAAATCATGATATGTCAAGAATCGCATCTCAAGACCTTGATTTTGATCAAAAAATATTTTATTATACATTGTTTTGGATTTTATAATTATTTTCTTTGTATTTTCAGATTTTTATTTTGTTTTTTAATTAATAGTGAACCTGATATAAATAATCATCACAAAATTCCAAGTTAATACTTTGATGGCTATACAAATTATAATCCAAAATGGACCATTGGAAACCCCTTAGACGGCCATAACCTTGCTGGCTAGGGGCTGATCTTGTACTCTTTTTTTGCCCCCAAGAGGAACAACTTGTATGATATGTTTAGATAATAAATTTGATATCATGTAATAAGAACAATTTTTTATTATTAAAAAAGAAAAATGCTATTCTATTATTAAATAGCCCCTAAATATTTAGGGATAAAAGGGTAACGGGTGACATGCATGATTTATTACATTAATTAATTTCCTTTTTAATTACTTGGCTTTAATTAGTTTAATTAAAAGGAATCAAATTCTATTATTAATTAAATATCAACTAATATCCTTAATTGAATATTTGTATGATTGAGATAACCTAATTTCTTTTCTATTCCCACCAAAACAGAAAAAATATTCTCCTTTATGTTCCTATTGTTAGTCGAGAAAATAATTAGATGAACTTATACCGTTTCTTCCTCTACCTCTAAAAATAGTGACAATAATAATAAATAAATAAAATCATTCCTCCAAGTTTTACCCAAGATTAGTAAATTATTATGTTGTGCAAGTGCAGCGAAAGCATGAATCATCTGAGGTGCAAAATAAATAAATAAATAAATAAAAGGAAAATTAAGCAAACATACAACATAAGCAATCAGCTAACCAAGCTCAATAGGACGACCGATAATCCATAATCATCGCCGTAAAGTCAATAACGCAACAAAGGAATCTTTAGCACGATAAAAAAACAAAGGGAACATGACAGCTCGAGCTCCTTGTATTTACATAGATTCAATATCGAAATGGGAAAAAAAAAATTAAAAATAATAATTAATTAGAAGGGGCTATGTTACCATGCAAGAGTGCATTTTGTAAAACCTAGTGATCCCTTTGTGTTTTGAGCAGGGAAACTGAAGCCAAAACATGTGCAATCAAGAAGATTGCATAGAAACCATCTACGAGGTGGCCTATTGGTAAGAGCTTGGAACTAAAGAGTTTGCTTTTTTTGTGGTCTCAGGTTCAAATCCTGTGGTTGCTTATATGATGGCCACTGGAGACTTACATGGTCGTTAACTTCAGGGCCCGTGGGATTAGTCGAGGTGCGCGCAAGCTGACCCGAACACCCATGTTAATAAAAAAAATAAAGAAGATTGCATAGATCAACACAGATTTCATGACACAAAGGAAGTGTTCAAAAGCTTTAAATTGACCACAAATCCTACTTTAATAAAAAACAATTAGAAGTTTGAAAAAGTAAAAGAAATAAACAAGAAATCCAAATTAAACTATAGAATAAAAAAAAACATAGAAAAAATAATAAAAACTGTCATATCATGAGTAATAGTGCTCAAAACACGATTATGAAAGATCCTTCAATTTGTTATGCAACATAATGGTTATTCTAGAAAAAATCATCACTTGAATCACTTTAAAAAAATTGAGTTAGATCCAATGGTCAGATATCATGTTATCACAGTTTTAAATAATGAACCAATCCTAAATATTCCAAACATTTTCCTAAACCTAAACCTATCTCACTAGTTCATAAAAAAACCTACTAAACTATTCATAAAATCTATTTAGATCAGATCTTTATTTAATAATATCATATCATTACTCAAATATTCAAAATTGTTCATATCTACATGCCCAAGTACATCACACTGCCACTACAATCTTGTCAGATTGGTTTAGCAAAGGAAGGTAAGAATTGCTTCATAGAAAGAAAGGAAAATGAAGAGGTGTGGCCATAGACAAGTAAAGAAAAGAAAAGAAAATCAAACAAGATTAAATTGTGTGGGAGTTAAGTCAACGTGATCTAGTTAACTTGGCAGGTCTAAAAAAACTCAAACTATCAATAAAAATGTAATTTCACTCAAAAAATTCAAAACAATATATTTTTGAAAAAAATATTAAAACAAAAATATATTTGATCAACCGAAATTAACTTGTCAAATCTACAACCCATGTCGTGAGACCGTGAAAAGAAATTATGAAATTCAATTCTCAATCAACTTAGTGTTGAAGGATTAAAGTGAAAAAATAATAATTAAAAAGAAGATAATAAAAAACAATTCGAGTTAACCTGTCAAATTCACAATCTAGATCATACGACTAGGATAATTCCATAAAAAATAAATTGAACAAATTATAAAATCTAATTTTTAACCAACCTAATATTCAAAAGGAATAAAATTAAATTAAAAAAACATAAAAAAGACCCAAGTCAACTCAGGTTAACTTGCCAAACCCATGACCCGGGGTCATGAGACTAAGATAACCTCATAAAAAAACAAATTAAAACAAATTATGAAGTTCAATTCTCAATCAATCCATTATTAAAGTATGAAATTAGAAAAGAAATTCAATATAAAAAATAACACAATAAAATGACTTTAGTCTACCCATGATACCCTACAAAACTCGTGACTTGAATCATGAAATCAAGATGATCTCATATAAAGTAATCGAGATAAATCATGGAACCTCATTCTTAATAGACCCAAAGTTAAAGGATGAAATTAGAAAAAATACTAATTAAAAAAAAAGTAAAGTGGACCAACACGTCAAACTTGTGACATCGGTTAATTATGAGATTAAGATAATCATATAAAAAATAAACCGTAACAAATCATTAAGCTCAATCTCCAGGAAATTAAGAAAAAAACATGTATTTTTTAAAAAGAAATGCAAGAAAAAAGAAGAGAAAATGAATAGTATTTTGTTAAGTGATGTACAGTAAAAACATCTTTTATTTTAATTTTTTTAATTTAATTTTATAGTAATTCTGAAAATCAAATTGTTTTTGTAGGCTTTAGCGAGCCTGGTTTGCATAATTTCCATCCCTTTGCGCAAATATAGTTAAAAAAAAAAACAAATTATAGGATTATCGTTTCATCAATTCATTTCAGAAGTCCCAATGATGATAACTTTTGTGTTTTATGTTTGAGGCTTCTGTGGTTCCAATCCAACTCCACTTTGAATTATACCATCCAATTGCTAGTCCGGGCTTCAGGTTTGCTGACGTTGGTTGGTGGCTCGTTTCAGGTCCTCCTCTATCGACTACTGCATTGATTGGGCCGTAATTAGTTTGCACGAAGCCTTGGTTTCCCTTGGAAGCATTAACATTTACTAATTATAGGTAACCCTTTTTTTTAAAAAAAAAAGAAAGTATATATAAGTATTTTTAAAAAAAAATTACTAAAATTATTTATTAATTGATAAAACCTCTACCATTTATATTTTATTGATTACTGAATTTTATAATTATAATTACTTAATTAAATATGATGAGACCTACATTTTATTATTTGAAATTCTTAGTTGTGTCATTTAGTAAATAAATTTAGTAAAAATCTTTACTTCCCCTTACGTTACATATTCACACAATTAGAGGGTTTTCTTTAGACTATCGTATCTAATCTATGCTAAATTAGTCATAATTACAGTCAGCAACAAGTTTCTTGTGGACGACCAAATATTACCATCCTGGAGTTAATTAAAACCTTATAATTCTTATTTATTAGAGAATGAGAATGATAATACGCAAAAATAAAACAAAAATTCAAGCCATTTAGGACAGCTTAAATAATAGGAATTTCAATTCAGCATCAACTCAAATCCTGGCTATTCAATTCTGCCCTAGCACACCCTTCCATGCATTTTTTAAAGATTCTTAAGAGCCCCACCCACAAACTTTTTATGCAAATACTTTTTTTCTATGTGCATATAATATATATATATATATATATATAGCATACACTATTTTCTACACCAATAACATTATTTATCATTAGTATTTTCACCAATGACATGCAAGACACAATCTAGGCATGGCACAACAACCAATAAAGTCATCATGGCTAACCAATAGTAGCACACCAATTCCTAAATCAATTATACGTCTATTTCTCTATTGAGAAAGTCAAAAATATAGGTGTTTAAATACACTTAGTCACCGGTCAAAAAATAAATTTTATCCTTGGACACATTGAGCTATAGATAGCCATAGAAAGTTAGACCTCGTTTGGTGTTATAATAACAGTTGCTTTTCAAAGTGTTTTCACTTAGAAATATATTGAAATAATATATTTTTTTAATTTTTTAAAATTTATTTTTAACATCATCACATCAAAACAATCTAAAAACACTAAAAAAATTAATTTGAAGCAAAGAAAAAATAAAATAAAATTTAATTTTTTCAAAAACGCTTTTAAAATGCAAAAACAAACAAGTTAGAGCCACACAAAAGTTAGAACATTCACAATCACAGTCAGGCCATACTATACAATTTCTAGCCAACACATACACAAGCTACACCTCAAATACATATTTTCTAAAACTTCATTTTATTTTTCTCTTCTTACATATTATTTTACTAATTTAAGCATAGAAAATTCCTTTATTTTTTAAAAGACTTGTCTTTTCAGGAAAACATCTGACCATCAGACTAAACTCATCAACCAGAGGCCAGCCCATCACCATTAACCCACGAAACAACCATGGACATTCAATTTTCATCTAAAGTTTTTTCACAACTTCATCAATGACACTATTTATGGAAAACTAAAAAAGTGAATCTATTCCTTTTGACCTATCATATTTTTTCATGGCTGATAAAACTCTAAAAAAAGGAGTAATTAATCTTCCTACCAGATAAACTCAAGCTCTTTAATAGCTCTCACATCAAATACAAGTGCTTAACAATGTTGTTCTAGCCATACAAGAACAACATCGTACCCTTACATTTCATCAAAAGGAAATATAAAATAGAGCTTCATTACATGTACTAGAGGTAAAAAAGACAACTTTAGTTTCACGAAGGAACATGATAAGGAGCTATAAGCCATTACATCTCTAATTTTCTAAAAGTTAAAGAGGGAAAGTTAAATACCTTATCCATTAATAATATTCTTCTTATCTATTAAGGCAAAGAGACAAGTTTAATAATTCATTTCTGTTGAGTTAGACTTCCAATTTTCTACTCTATTAAATACTTTAAACTGTGTTAATCAGTTTTTATGTTAAAGTTCGAGTATAGCCTTCACTTTTGTACTACCAATACTATGGCTAGAACTCTTTCTCATAAATAAATAGTAATAGTTCCTTCCTTTTAAGTCTTTTACTAAAATAGGCAATAGTTTTTTTATTATTATTATTATTTTGCATTAGTACTTGCCTCACATCTCTCTTTAAAGCATCATACTCTATTATAAATACTTTTGAGAAATCTGGTAGAACCAAAATAGGAGGCTTGGTAACTACATTATTGAGTATATCAAAGGTCTACTTAGCTTCTCTTTTCTACTTAAAAGCTTATTTTTTTTAACAAATTAGTTAGTGGATTAACAATGGACCTATAGTTTTTTAGCATATAGTCTATGCTCGAACAATCCTACATGATCTTCTTCACACTTCCTGTAAACCAAAATATCATAAAATAAACTAAAATAAACTTTCTAAGACAAGGTTTAAATACCTTATCCATCAAGGCTTAAAAAGTTAAAGAGGCATTAGTCAACCCAAAAAACATCACTACAAATTCATAATACCCTTTATGTGTCCTAAAAGTTGTTTTAAGTATGTCTTCATCCTTCGTACAAATCTGATAATAACATGAATATAGATCAAGCTTGAAAAATCAGTAGACCCGTGTAACTCATCTAGAAGTTCCTCCATAACTGGAATTGAGGATTTATCCTTGATGGTCTTTTTATTAAGGGCATGGTAGTTTATACACATCCTCTAAGAATCATTTGCCTTTCTTATAAGTAGAACAAGTAAAGAGAAAAGAATTTGAATAAGTCATATTGATCTAGACTATAGTAAATCTTTTACTATGTTCTCAATTTTTGTCTTCTAATAGTATAGGTATCGGTAAAAGTGAACATTGATAGGTGAAGTTTCTTCCTCCAACACTATAGTATGATCATGGCTTCTAGTATATGGTAGTTCCTTAGGTTTTTTAAACACTTTATGGAACTCTATAAGTCATCTATTTGAACCGGTACCTCTGATTGGAACTTTATTTCATGGGCCTATATTTGCAAAATCAAACCATTTGCCTCTCTTTTAAGCTTTTGAATAAACTTCAACCCACAATTAATTTTGGACTTTTAGGCTCTAACCTTTTTAAACTTTATAGGAAGCCCATCAATTTTAAAAACCATAATTAATTATGTAAAATCATATAGAATGGGCTCTAACCCTTTAAGCCATTGAATCCTTATGACCATATCATACCTACCAAGTTGTATTATTAAAGCTTGTGTTAAAAACTTATACCTTTAAATCTCCAGCCTAACTTCAAAACACCTTCCATCACTTTGTAATGGAATGTCATCTGCTATTTTAACCCTAACTGGAGAATGTGATTGAACTTTGATCCAACTCTTTTTATAGCTTTAGGTATATAAAATGAGTGCTTCCTATATTAATAAGCATAACATAATATTATTTGTTAAATTTTACATGTGCCCATATTGTCCTAGGACTAGGACTATCTACCACAACATGCAATGAGATTTCAACGTCCTTACTATTGTTAAGAGGTTAACCAAAATCAATTAGATTTCTTATTGTGTTCATATTTCTTTTTTCTTCCACCTTATCTTCCATGTCTTCAATTAAAAATATTTTTGGTACTTCACATTTATGACTTATTATTGCTAAAAAAATACAAGCTTTTTTTCTTGTTTTTTTTTTAATTAGGTCAGAGTTAGCCTATCTATAGGTAGACATAATTTATTCCCAATCTTAGAATGGGTTGAAGAAGTTAAACTCGATATCCTAAAATTGATATTAAGTATCTAATACCTCTTCATGGTATTCAAGTTCTCTTTCTTCATACGGCCTAACCTATAAGTTACCACCGAATTGGGTGGTTAAGCATTCTAACCCCAATTTTAATCTCTTCTCAAAGTCCTCCAAAAAAAGAACTAAGTCTAAGTGTATTAGATAACCCTTTCACCCTGTTTGAAATCAACTCAAAATGGATTTTATATTCCTTCATTGTAAACTTCTATTTAAGATATATCAGTACTTTCATAGGATCATCACAGGCAGAAACTCAAAAACACACTTACACTGTTTTAGTAAAAGACTCTTAACTAGATCCTAGTCTCCTCCATCTTTTGAATTAAGCCACTGCCTTTTCTTCCATATAAAAACTAGTCATGAATGGTTTGTGTTTGGTTGGTGTGTTATGAAATTTTAAAAAATGATTAGCTTTATAAACCTATTCTAAAGGATCTTCTCTATTAAATCTGGGAAAATCCAATCTAACAGGTCTAACCTGAACTAACTAGTGATCTCTTGGTGGCTTCATTTCATTACGATGATGTCCATTAATTAATAGATATTAATGGAGTGTTAGGGAGAGACTCTATGAGTCTCTTTCCTTGTATTTTGGCTAGTTGATCAGCCTTAACTAAAATGTTGTGTAATTATTGTACCAATTCTTCTTATACCCGTTACTATGAATATTGTTGTTGTTATTACTCTTTCTATTAAGCTTTTATATTTGCCATTATTTCTAACAATTGAGATATACGTGTTCCATTAGCCATAATTCTTAGAAAAGATAGACTCTAATACCATCTGTAATAAACTCAAATGTATGAAATTAAATTTATTACTTTTTGCTAAATTTGAATTATTGGAATCACAACCAATAACTTGATTGAAAAACAAAGATCTAAATTGAAATATAATTGAGAAAGAAAAAAGGGAAAGTTTATAGGCAAATTAAAGGTATCCCGAGCCTCCAAAGATCCAAAGGATTTGTTCAAAAACATATTTGATATCATGAGTGTCCTTATTAATTGAATTTTTAATGAAACTATTTTAAAGGAAAAAGTTTGAATTTGAAATTAGATGAGAATCTGGACTGTTATTGACTCTGTTTTTTTTAATAAAATGTTGTTAAACTCCTGTGCCCTAGTAGATTTCAACCATCCACGTATACATTCCTTACATCCTCACCATCATGCCTCTTCATATAATCTAGAATTTATTTTAGACTATTCGTCTCCAAACTAAAGAGATGCCCTTTTATTTTCCTTGGTCAAACCTAAAAAGAGAGCCATATCCAGATCTCATATAGGAGTCTACACCAACTTATTATAGAAACACCTATATACTCCCCCTAACGTGAATTTTCTTAATAGAAAACATGCAATGTAGAACCATATTCAACTAAAAAAAGCAAGTTTCACTAGAAAAAGACACTTTATTTTCCAAATAGTAGAATCTTCATAGTGTCATCAATCTCCTACCAAGACATCATCTAAGAGAAGCTCTAAGGGATCCACTTATCATTGTTTAACATTTCTTGAGCTCCTAATCTTATCTCTTATCATTAAACATTCTAAGGTGTTTGTTGTCATTCAGGGAAAGGATTTTGTGTTGTATCCATCTCTAATGCAGATTGGCACAAACACAAGAAATCCTAATAAGTTCTGTTATTATCATAGCAATAACAATCATAACACTGAAGAATGTCATGCCCTAAAAAAAAGATTGAAAGATTTATCTCTAAATAATACTTTAAATAATTTATGATAAAAAAGATGCAACATGAACAAATAGAAAAATATCATCATGATACACTACCATAGATCAAATAATTTCAAAACTGAATCTTTATGTTTTGGACTTTTTGAATATAAAAAACAACCTTCTTCATGTCTTAAGTGACACCTTAAATAATCTTTATAGCGAGATCTTAATGTCTCTATTAAATTCTCCCCATCTCCATGAAAAAAAATATCCACAACAAGATCTTCATATCTCAATTAAAATCTTCATGACTCCATGAAAAATATTCATGGAAAGTTCTTCATATCTCTATTGAGTTATCCATGTCACATGTCTCTATCGAAATCTCTATTCATGACTTCATGAAATAGTCTCCATTTAAATCTACACATCCTTATATAGTATATCTTTACACAATAAGTTAACATTGCTTTCATGATAACAAAGCTTTTTTTATTTTCTAGATAATAATGTTCTCTATTAAAACTTGATAAAATATCATCTTTCTTATATGAAAAACTCTAATGTTAACAAAAGCCATAAAAGGCAATCATTCATTTCTCATTAAGGCAAAATCATAAAAGCATAGCTACAAAGGAAACATTTTTCATTCAAATATAGCCACAAAAATAATATTTATACAATAAGTATTTTTTTCTCTCATTTTTGTTGGTTAAAATCTTCCAAACATGATTGTTTAAAAAACTCAGGGGCTAAATCATAATACATTTTTTTTATAAAAAAAATCAATCGTTTAGGCCTTGCCTAAACGGTTAAAATCCTTCTAGTTTTTAGGTCAACTCAAACAACTGAAATTTCAGCTTGACACCTACCATGATTTGTTTAATCCTATCTTGACACACCTTTCTATGCATTGTTCAAGTTCCCAAGAGCCATGTATATAATTTATTCTATGTAATTGTTAAGCTCAGCTTTACAAGATTAGAAAGAATAGCAAGAAAAGAGAACATAAATTGAGAAGGAACAAAAACAAGAGAGAGCAGAGGAGAATAAGCAGAGAAATGAGGTTGATCTTCTGTATTTTCTTATCCCCTCACACGTTTTCATACACCAGTTTATATACAAGCTTGTATTCTTCTACTACTGTAACTATATTCAAGCCTACTGACTCTAACTACTTCCTTAACTAACTCAACTGCTTTTCTAACTTCCAACTAATAGAATTCCACCAGACTAACCGTTATTCTTTCAGTGCTGTTGTTGCTTCTTGTTGCTCTCCTTTCAGCCTTCATCATGTCTTCTGGTTCGTAACAATACTCCCTTCTTCAAGAGATGCTTGTCCACAAGAATCTGCTTGTCGATCCATGCTACCTGAGAGAGCAGTTCTTGGACTGAATAGACTCCTTTTTATCCATGACATTATTTGATTCCTCCTACCACTTGGCTTGTTCAAATGCTTGCATTAGTGTTGTTGGCCTGAGGATCTTGAGCATTGGCTTTATATCTTCCCTGAGTCCACTGATAAAACTTGAAATATAATAGGATTTAGGCAATGAAGGGTTTAAAGAATTCATCAATGACTTAAGCTCCTCAAACCTCTCAACATATTCTTTTACATATCTGTCTTGCAAAAGCTTGTTAAATTATTCCACAACATCCTCTTTATTACCAAATCTTCTACAGATAGATTGGGAAAACTCTTCCCAATTAATCAATGATTCATTCCCTCGCACGAACCCTTCAAACCACACATCAGCCTTGCCTTCCAAGTAATACGAGACCACCTCTACCCACTAATGTGTAGGTATTGAGTGTATCTTAAAGTATTTCTTGTATTTTCACAGCCATCCTCGAGGATCCTCTCCCTTGAAGGTTGATAGCTCCATCCTGGGCAATGGTATGTGGAACCCTACCCTATAAAGCTCTTGCCCTGTCACCTGCTCACCTCGACTCTGAGTTCTAGGTCCTGGTGTTATTTTTTCAGTAGATGCATTCATTTCCATATTCATGTCCATCCCTGGGGTTGCTAGGATACCTCTGGAATGGTCTCCTGCCGTCTCTGTCCTTGCTGTTTGGGTAGCCACAAAGTGTTGGAATTGTGAGGATAGTAGTTCCATCTGTATGACCAATTGTTCAATCTTGGCCCCTTGCTCCTTGTTTTCTGCCATTGATTCCTGCCATTCTAGATGATAAGTCTGCAGCTGGTTGTCTATTATTTTGCAGTGTCCATCCACTATCTTGAATTTGTTACCATCCACCATTGTTGAATGAGATTCGCAGCTTGTTGCAAGCTCTGATGCTTTTACGCGAATGACATTGCTCATCACCAACATTTATAATTATAGTGTGCATGACATGATAATCATGGCATGACACAACAACCAACAAAGCCACTATGGCTAGCTAATGGTAGCACGCTAATTTTTCCACCAATGATATGTCTCCTTCTCCATGAAGAAAGTTTAAGATTTTTATGTATAAATACACTAAGTCGCCGGCTAAAATCAAGATCCCATCATTGGTCACACATAACTATAGATAGCCATAGAAAGCCAAGCATAGTAGACTGCGCCACACAAGTTTTATCCATAAAAAAATCAGATCATTCACAGCCAGAGCCAATTTAGGCTATACAATTTCTAGCCAACATATATACACAGGTTACACGCATTATCTATATCTTCATTTTATATATATATATACACATTATTTCATCCTCCTATATTTATTAACTTAAGCATGATAGAGTTACATATTCTTTAAAAGATTTGTTTTTTTAAACGAATATTTAGCCACCTGGCAAAGCCCATCAGCTGGAGGCCCAGAAGCCAACTCATCACTCTATCACCATCAACCTAGGATGTAGCCATGGAAAGTTCAATTTATATCTAAAGTTTTTCACGTCTTCATCAAATACAATCTTATACTATATATATATTGAAACCTTATATAATAATTTAAGTTTTTTTTTAAGTCAAAATGATTTTTTATATGGTATCAAGATATTTTTAATTAGATAGTGAGGAGTTCAAACCATATCATCTATTTTTATTTGATTAAGTTGATTTTTAACATAAAACAATAATGGATCTCCGTAAATTAAATTTTGGTTGAAATAGTTCTCTTTTCATCATTTAATTACACGTGGGAGCAAGTTATAAAACAATATACTAAGTATGGTGTTGGACCAACAACTTCGAGAAGCTACAGATTACTTTAGTTTAGTTTAGCTGTCTTTAAGCGAGTGGCGAGGTTAGGAATTTGCGCAATCGAAGCAAGCACATTTTGAAAATCAGGAAAAAGCTTCCCCTCCGCAATCCAAGCAAATTGAAATCTTCCTTCTGCTCCAACATTTAGGATTAGTTTTTATCCCCCGAGGGGCATGCGTATCCACTTTTAACTGCACCCTATTTCTCCTCCACAAAAGTAAGGGTCAAATGGTGGTCCTCTCTGGCTGGCTCTCTGATTAAAAGTAATTTCAAATTACATTAATTAATTAACTAAATATGGTAAAAATATATATTGTAAAACGTTCTTTCTGCCTCAACCAAATTACTTTTAGATGTCACTAATAAGTCATTTGACTTGTGCTTATTGTGAGCTAGATTTGCTTTTACTAAAAATATATATATATATATATATATACAGGTTTTTCCAGCACTTATTTTCTATATAAAAAAAATTTAAAATGTAAATCAAATAAATTATGCATATATAAATAAAGATTTGCTTACTCTAAAATAAAGATATTTAGCCTCGCAATACAGGTTTTTGACCCGGCTTTGTTTAATGGTTTTGTTTATCAAAATCAATTTTTTATTGAATCAAATAATAATAGAAATTGATACACATGAAATTGATTGAATAAAATAAAAAAAATACTATATAAGGTTACACATGTTATAAATATTATCAAAAAATAAATATTCTCTATTTGTATAAAACATAAAAAGAAAAAATTATAAATGAATTAGAATAATCTGTTCAAAAAATAAAATGCATACAAAATAATTAAAAAACAACTCCTATTTAAAAACTTATAAATAAAAGAAAGAATGATTATTAATTTAAATCTACATCAAAAATTTATTTTGGAAAAAGACATAATTAAAAAGGCATAAATGAAAAAAAAAAAGAGAGAGAAAATACCAGGCATTGTTGAGTCTGGTAAATTTAATAAGATCCACGTGCTTGGGCCATTAATTCTTTCTGGCTAGCAGATAAAACGAATAACATATGATTGTGCCCAGATGTAAGGAGTTAAATGATGATTGTGCCCAGATGTAAGGGTCCTC
>Ga0325403_1004204_pt1 | contig 13364 bp, 10 predicted proteins | sample PopdelMetagenome_19_FD_205665 | JGI IMG/M metagenome (GOLD analysis project Ga0325403, IMG submission 205665) | Populus deltoides microbial communities from Bellville, Georgia, United States - Xylem-PdKOR-R4 | ecosystem: Host-associated > Plants > Phyllosphere > Stem > Wood/Secondary xylem...
TGATTGAAGGGGCATGATTGATGCCCACCGTTGCCTCCACTTTGTGTCCTCCACCATGTGAAAAAGGGGGATTAGGTATTCCCACTTGCACATGGTGGGTCATTGCTGTCTCCATAATGCTAACACAGCCTAAGGTTAATTCGGTTATTTTGATCTCCAAAGGAAATTAGTTTTTTTCATCAATGCCTCACCTGCAGGTAGGAACAATCTCTTCCTCCACATCTCTTGACCACAGTGACCACTCCAACTGCACGGCTGTTATCGGATGAACAGCGTGAGCTCTTTTGATTGTTGAAGCAGAGGCCTCAGACAGACCTATATACTTTATTTTACCTTCTTCAACTAGTTTCTTGAGTTCCCCCATCTAGCAAAGAAAAGAATTATGAGTGCACGCTGCAAGTAAATTTCCAGCTAGAATGCAGGGACAGAACCCACTGTTAGCATTGTCGGCATCCAACTAGGAAAGAGACCATTGCAAGATGTCAATGCACATAATGAGCATGACGGTATCATCAGTAACATGTCTAATCTATAATTTTAGTGGGTTTATGCTGAAGTTATAGGGATTTTTGGATACGCCTGTCACAGATTCTGGAAAATATATCATCAAGTAAAAGAAAAATTCTCTAACTATCATCATGGCCATCGAACGATCAAGATTAATCAGAACAATATTCAGAAATAAAAACAATTAAAGAGAAATACCGTAGCTTCAATAGGAACGCTGGTATCAATGCGATGTTGGTAATAAAGATCAATGGATTCAAGTTGAAGGCGTTTCAAGCTGGCCTCACAAGCAGCTCTCACATAAGCAGGATCCCCTCGAACCTCAAAAGTGCCATCCTTAATGCTGAGGCCAAATTTGGTGGCCAATTCAACTCTCTGTCGTAATCCTCCCACCTTCAAGGCCTTGCCCAGAAGGATTTCGTTGGTGTGGGGTCCATAGACATCGGAGGTGTCGAGTATAGTGACCCCGGTGTTGACGGCATGGTGGATGAGGGCGATCATGTCCGATTCAGGCTTTGGAGGGCCGTAGGCGGCAGACATACCCATGCATCCAAGTCCCTGTGCTGATACTTCAAGACCCTGTGGCCCCAGCTTGATCCTTTTCACTGTTGCCATCTCTCTTGTTTGCTTCTCAAGAATAACGGACTCAGTGTGTGTACGAGTTCTCGGCTCAGCCTAGCAAATAAAATGAAACTGCCATAAATAGAGGAAGTGAATGAAGAGACTTGTCATCCAAGAACAATTTCTAACGTAAGCATCTACGTAACTGATGATGTTTGAGCTTGCGCTCCATTATATGGACGAGTTGGCTTGAAAAAATAAGTGTGAGCCGCCGCGTAAGATTCATTGATTGTTCAACATATAAATTATGAAATGAATTTGAATTTCTTGATATCATTATTCACTATAACTAAAACTAATTAGTATTTTATTATAGTGTAGATTATTATTTACTCTAAATGAATTCATTGTAGATTATATTGTTCTGCACTATAGCGCAAGTACTATAGACTATGCGTGAATTCACTGTGAACTACACTGTTGGTAAGAGCATGTGGGGAAGCTGCAGCCTACAGGACCCAAACGCTAGGCTGGAGGCGTGCCCTGGGGGGGCTACGGACACCTGGTGCTTGGCTGCCTAGCCTGTTGGCCGCACCTCGAGCTGCAGCCACCTAGTGCTCGGTTTGCCCAGACCTGAGCGCTTAGGCTATCTGCCTGTGTGCTGGGCAGACCAAGCGTACACATGGCGCTTAGGTTCCTACCTCAATGATGGGCACACTCTTGCGCACATGTGGTGCTTGGGTTGCCTGCCTAGGGGCTGGGCACATCCTAGCGCACACGTGGCGCTTAAGTTGCGTTGGGCGTGACCCAGGGCCGCACCCCACTTGGAGACACCTAATGCTTGGGTAGTGCCGCTGGACCCAAGGGGAATGGGTCCGGCATCAGGATCTCAAATCAATGGGTCTAGCGCCAGGACCCAATTATTATTGGGTCCTCCATTAAGACTCAAGGTTATTGGGTTCTACATTTCTAAATATTATTAGTTATATTAAAAATATTATTATTTTTTACTATAATTAATATTATTAATCAAATAATTATTAAATTTCAAAGAAAATATTAGTATTAATATTGAAAACATATTATTATTTATATTACAAATTTTTATTGTATTTTTTATAAAAATAAAAAGTGAGCCCGCGACGTAGCATTATTAAAAATATTCAACAATTTGAGCTATTAAAATAAAAAATATTATAATTTACGTTGTCAATATTATTATTTTTCTTATAATACAAAGTATTCATAAAGAACATATATTTTTTTATTTTTCAAAGTATTCATATCAAAATATTATTATTATTATTCTTATAATTCAATATATTCATATCAAATATATTATTATTGGTGTTGTATTATTATTATTATTGGTGTTGTATTATTATTATTATTATTATTATTATTATTATTATTATTATTATTATTATTATTATTATTATTATAAGAATTCAAATTTTTAATATAAAAATACATTACTATTTGCGTTCTCAATATTCTTGGAATTAAAAATAGTATTATTTGTGTTATGAATATTATTATTTTTACTATAATAAAAAATATTAATATTAAAAATATTATCTTTGGTGTTATAAATATTATTATTTTTATAATAATTAATATTATTATCAATAAAATAATTACTAAATTAGAACCAATTATTCTTAATATTGAAAAACAACCATATATTTGATTTGAAAGATAAAACTAAAAATTACTATTATTAATATTATTATTATCATCATCATTAATAAGTTTTAAAAAACTATTATTACTATTGACCAGAAGTCACGTGGGTACACGTGACGCTTAGGTTGCTACCTGGGGGCTGGGCACACCCCTTGCACACACGTAGCGCTTGGCCTCCTGCCTGTGTGCTGGCAGACCAAGCGCATACGTGGTGCTTGGGTTGCTCTAGGCGTGAGCCATGCTCGCTCCCCATTTAGGGACACCTGGTACTTGGGCTCCTACCTCAGTGTTTGGCAAACCAAGCGCACATGTGATGCTTGGACTCCTACCTCTATTCTGGACACACCCCTGCGCACACGTGGCGCTTGGGCACGTCAAGACCCAACTATCCTTGGGCCTCGCATGCTGCAAAACCTAAAATAGCCTTAGATCGTTAGTTGTGCAGGGCCTAAAATTGACTTGGGTCCTGCTTGTGCAGGATCCAAATAGCCTTGGGTCCTACCAACATCAAGACCCAACCTTTTTAAAAAATAAAAAATGATCTTGCGGCGTAACATGGGCCACGGGCCACCTAACTAGTTACCTATAACTAAAATCGATCAGATTTTATTATGAATTACATTGTGCAATTCACAATGTACATGCCTAATTTCTTTTAGTTATAGGTTTTTTTTTTGTTTTTAATTATTTGATTTAGTTCGTTAATATTAATTTTTTGTCTATTTAGTTATCACACTCTCATGACATGAATCCTACTAAAACTGATCAGGTATTTACTGTGGATTGCATATTGCAATCCACAGTAAATGTCCGATATCCTTTTGTTATAGGTTTTTTTTTATTTTTGCTTTTTCTTTGTTTTTTTCTTTTTAATTATTTTTTTTATTTTTTTATATAGTTATCACATCTCATTACATGGATCCTACTAAAACTTATCAAGCTTTTACTATGAGATTGCACTGTGCAATCCACGGGAAATGTCTAATCTCCTTTAGTTGTAGGTTTTTCTTTTTTTGCTTTTTTCTTTGCTTTTTTCTTTTTAATTATTATTTTTGTTTGATTTAGTTCGTTAATATTAAATTATTTTCTATTTAGTTATCACACTTTCATGACACGGATACCAGGTTTGACGGGTTAACCTAGTTGATTTAGATTTATTTTCTTTTTCTTAATTAGTTTTTTTCTTCAAATTTTATCTCTTAATATCGATTTGATTGAGAGTTAAATTTCATGATTTGTTTTGTTTACTTTTCAATAGATTATTGTGATCTTATGAGGGGATTTTACTGTGCCCCTCATCGCAAACCACTATTAATTGGACTAGTGCTTTGCTTCTTTGTTTTTTCCTTTTTAATTATTTTTTTTAATTTTATTTTTTAATATTAATGTTTTTTTATTTAGTTATCACACTTTCATGACACGGCCTTGCAGCCAAACCCATATCCAAGGCTTTTGGGTTTGGTGTTGCAGGCAAACCCAAGGCTCTTGGGCTTGACGTTGCAGTCAGACCTACTTAAACTTAGATCATATAAGTTTAATAATAATAATAATAATAATAATAATAATAATAATAATAATAATAATAATAATATTAAAAATATTATTATTTTTATTATAATGAATATTTCTAATGTAATAATTAATAAATTTTAAAAAAATATTATTAGTTTTAGTTTTTTTCTTTTTTCTTTTTTTATTCATTGTGGATGCACTAAGCAATTCCATAGTGAAAGGCAAATGCCTTTTAGTTATATTTTTTTTTTTTGCCTTTTTCTTTTTAATTATTTTTTTTGTTTGGTTTAGTTCTTTAATATTAATTTTTTTCTATTTAGTTATCACACTTTCATGAAACGGATCTCAGGTTTAACGAGTTAACCTGGTTTAGCGGGTTAACCTAATTGATTCAAATTTGTTTTTCTTTTTCTTAATTGTTTTTTTCTTTCAATTTCATCTTTTAATATCGATTTAATTAAGAATTAAACTTCATGATTTCTTTTGTTTACTTTTTATTAGATTATCGTGATCTTATGAGGGGATTTTACTGTTCTCCTCCTTGCAAAACACTATTCATTGTACGATCTTATGAGGGGATTAAACTTCATGATTTGAATAGTGCTTTGCTTTGTTTTTTCTTTGTTTTTCCCTTTTCAATTAATTTTTTTGTTTAATTTCATTCTTTAATATTAATTTTTTCTATTTAGTTATCACACTTTCATTATACGGCTTTACAACCAGACCTACATCTAAGGCTCTTGGGTTTGGTATTGTAGCCAGATTTACATAAACTTGGATAATACAAGTTTAATATTATTGTTTGTATTATAAATATTTTTTTTATAATGAATATTGCTAATATAATAATTAATAAGTTTGAAAAAAATATTATTAGTTATGAGGTTTTTTTTGCCTTTTTTTTGTTTTTTCCTTTTTAATTGTTTTTTTATTTGTTTTAGTTTGTTAATATTAAAAAAAAAATATTTAGTTATCACACTATCATGACACGGATCCCAGATTTGACAGGTTAATCCAGTTGATTCAGATTTATTTTTTCTTTTTCTTAATTTTTTTTCTTCTAATTTAATCTCTTAATATCGATTTGATTGATAATTAAACTTCATGATTTGTTTTGTTTACTCTTTATTAGATTATCGTGATCTCATGAGGGGATTTAATTATACCCCTCCTCACAACGAACTATTCATTAGAATAGTGCTTTGCTTTGTTTTTCTTTGCTTGTTTTTTCCTTTTTAATTTTATTCTTTAATATTAAATTTATTTCTATTTAGTTATCATATTTTCATGACATGGCTTTGTAGTCAGACCCACATCCAAGGCTCCTGGGTCTGGTGTTGCAACTAGACTCAAGGCTCTTGAACCTGGCATTGCAACCAAATTCACTTAAACTTGAGTCATGCAAGTTTAATATTATTATTAATATTATTATTTGTATTAAAAATATTATTATTTTTATTATAATAAATATTGCTAATATAATAATTAATAAATTTGAAAAATACATTATTAGTTATAGGGTTTTTTTTTGTATTTTTCTTTGTTTTTTCCATTTTAATTAATCTTTTTTTTTTGTTTGATTTACTTTGTTAATATTAATTTTTATATATATTTAATTATTACACTCTCATGACACGGATCCCAGGTTTGACGGGTTAACATGGTTTGGAGGGTTAATCCAGTTCATACAGATTTGTTTTTCTTTTTCTTAAGTTTTTTCTTCCAATTTCATTTTTTAATATCAATTTGATTGAGAATTAAATTTCATGATTTGTTTTATTTACTTTTCATTAGATTATCGTGATCTCATGAGGGGATTTTACTGTACCACTCCTCGCAAAACACTATTTATTGGAATAGTGTTTTGCTTTGTTTTTTCCTTTTCAATTAATCTTTTTTTATTTCATTCTTTAATATTAATTTTTTTTTCTATTTAGTCATCACTTTTCCATGACACGGCTTTGCAGTCAAATTCATATCTAAGGCTCTTGGGTTTGATGTTGCAGCTAGACCCAAGGCTCTTGGGTCTAGTGTTGCAGCCACACCCACTTAAACTTGGGTCTTGCAAGTTTAATATTATTATTAATATTAAAAATATTATTATTTGTATTATAATGAATATTGCTAATATAATAATTAATAAATTTAAAAAAAATAATAATATTGAAAAACAACCGTAGATTTGATTTGAAGGGTAAAATTAAAAACTATAAGAACTTGAGTCAGACATGTTTAATATTACTATTACTATTATAAATATTATTATTTTCATTATTATTAATATTATTAATAAATTTGAAAAAATAATATTATTACTATTGAAAAAAAAACTATAGATTTGATTTGAAGAGTAAAATTAAAAATTGTTGTTGTTGTTGTCGTCGTCGTTGTCGTTGTCGTCGTCGTCGTCATTATTATTATTATTATTATTATGACTAATAGTGTTATTCTTATTCTTAATATTCTTATTATTTTTATTATTATTAATTTAAAAAAAATATTATTACTATTGTAGAAAAACCATAAATGTTATTTGAAGGGATTAAAAATTATAAGAACTTGGGCCAAATATATTTAATAATATTATTATTATTATTGTTATTGTTATTGATATTGTTATTGTTATAAATATTATTATTTTTATTTTTATTAAGGTAACCGAACCCTAGAAACTTGGGTCTGGCTGGGGCACCAGACCCAAGTTTATAATCATTAGTATTATTCTTATTATTCTTATTCTTATTATTATAGTTATCATTATCATTAATAATGTTTTAAAAAAACATTATTACTATAAAATAAAAACTGTAAATTTGATTTCAAGGGATAAAAAACCATAAGAATTTGGGTATGATAAATTTAATATTATTATTAATATTAAAAATATTACTCGTGGGTTAAGCGTTGCAGCCAAAACCAATGATCTTGGGTCTCGCTTTGTACAAAGGACTAACACTTTTAAATATTAGCGTTTTTTGATATTTTTTATGGAAAAAATATTAGCTCGCAGCATAGAGTAGGCCACCCTCACTAGTTGATACTATTTATGATAACTAAACAAAAAGCCATATTATTTATATTTCTCAAAAAGCTTTTTTAATAGTCGAAAAAATCTTAACATAGTGGTAGCTATGTCATTGATTATTTACAATTATGCCAATAACATGCTAGCAATTATGCTTTTGGTTATACCCATGACTATGCCACATGCCACTTAAGATAAAATCCTAATGCAGTAGCAGCTATGTTAGCGATTATTTTTAATATTTGTATATTAAAATAATTTAAAAACATAAAAAAATTAATTAAAAAAATAAAAAAATTCAATTTGTTTTTAAAATATTTTTAAAATATAAAAATAAACAAACCCTTGTACAAATGCAATTGCAAGGTAGAGCAAATGAAGTTTTTTCAAGTCAAAACGAATGGTTAAAAAAATCACCTCTAGCATGAGTGAAAAGAAGTCCTACCAATTGTTTGCATAAAGAAAAGAGAACCCTTTAACCATACATTAAATACCCATTAGCAAAACTAATTTTTACTATGTAATAAGAGTTTGAAGACTATGTCAAAGGATGAAACTTAAGCATCACACTTCTTTAAAGTTTATAGGAGGTGATAAATTTGAATTCAACAGGCTTAAAATCCCCAATGACTATGGGTCTCGGGCAATGCATCTAGATTAATTTTCTGCTCCTAATAGGCTTAGGCAACTTGTTTGAGCCCAACAATCCTTTGGTAATTTTTCAGGACCCCATGTAGATTTCTTAATATTTTATATTGATCTAATACGTATTATTTTGAGTAAAATATATCTCAAAATATTTTAGGGATGAAATAATTCAGCCATTTCTCTATATGAAATGACAAGACTTATGAGCTATAAATAGCTCATGAATCCTTCAAACTCCAAGATCATAATCTCTTCATTCTCAATATTTTTAGAATATATATTTTTAGAATCTATCTCTTTAAAATATAATTGCACTTTCTTTCTTTAAAAAGATATTTACTTAAGCATATGAAAGTCTCTAATTCTATAAAAGAAAACTTTTTGAAAGTACAAGCCACCAGTCACCTTGACTTACTAGGCACGAGGTAGAAGCTACCAATCACTTTGGTTAGGGAGAATATATCAGATTGCTAAAACCAAAAGATGAACTGATTATCCAATATATAAGTCATGCTCCTAAGCTACATGGATTTTTTAGAACCTCATCATTGGCACCATTTGTGGAAACTAAACAAAAAGTCAGTTTATTCATATTTCTCAAAAGCCCTTTAAATGGCTAGCGAAACCACAACGCAGTGGTACTTATTTCAGCGACTATGTCTATGGCTACGCCAATGACATGCTAGTAGTTATGCCCACAACTATGCCCCCATATGGCTACACAAGCAGTTACACCCTTGGTAATGTTCACGGCTACGTCTACGACTATGCTCATAAATACATCTATGGTTATGCTAACAACTACGCCTATGGCTACATCTACGACCCATGACTATGTTCTAAGGCTACGCCCATAAATAACCTTTATGGCAGCTTATACATGCCAAAAGGTGTCATTGAGACTTAGAGGGATTTAATGATACACAAAAGGCAAGTTTCACCTACTGGTGTGATTGCATAATTCCCCTTGAAAGGAATGAATCTAAGTCTCTCTAGTGCGATTGTATAATTCTCTTTGGAAGGGATTAACATGAAACCTCCCTAATATGATTGCACAATCTTTGGAAGGGATGGATCTGAAGCCTCTCTAGTGCGATTGCACAATTTTCATTGGAAGGGATGAATATGAAGCCTCCCTAACATGATAACACTACTCTGTAAATAATGGTTATAAGGTTTTTCTAATGTATGACTCTCTAAGGGATGAGTATATGGCTCTCTAGTGCAATATCATCACTCTTCAAGGGATGAACTTGGTGTCCCTAATGCATTAACACCACTCTTCAATGGATGAACCAAGGGTCTCCTTAATGTAATAACATCATTATCTAAGGGATTGACCAAAGGTCTTCCTAGTGCAATAACACCATTCTCCAATGGATGGGTATAAGGTTTATCGAGTGCAATAACACCACTCTTTAATGGATGAGTATGAGGTCTTCCTAGTGCAATAACACCACTCTCCAAGGGATAGACTTGATCTTTTTAGTGCAATGACACCTCTCTTCAATAGATGAACTTGGTCTCCCTGGTGAAATAGCACCACCTCTCATAGGTTCCCCTTGTTCACATAGAAATTTTCTAAGTTGGACTCCACCTCCAATGGGTTCCTTTAATGAGTTCCTTCAATGAGTTTCCCAAATGGGTTCCTCTAATGAGTTCTTCCAATAGATTCTTCCAATGAGTTCCTCCAATGGATTCCTCTAAACCATTTAGAAATTTTTCTAAACACAAGCTCCTCTTCTATGGGTTTCTTCACCTATTAGAAAATTTTTCTAAGTATGCATTCTTTCATGGTTTCCTTTTATATACTTAGAATTGTTTTTTCAACCGTAATACATGCCCATACACATAGGCTCTCCAGTATATTACTCGGGGTTTCCACCCCTCTTTTCATATGAAGAGAATTTGATGAACTCGTTATGGTAACTGAGTATTTTTACAAGTGTTTGAGTATCAGTTCTTAAAGACTTAAAGGGCTATTGATGAACCCAGATTTAACAGGTTCAAAACCCCAACGAACCATAAAGAATGGGCTCAGGTGCTACCTGGACCTAATGATCATGGCCTTCGGGCAGCATGTCTGGGCCCATTTTTTGCCCTTAACAGGCTTAGGTAACTCACTTAAGCCAAATACTCTCTCAATAATTTTTCAAGCCCAAACATGTCCCTCAATTTTATATGGATCCAATAAGTATTATTTTAGGTGAAATATAACTCAAAATATCACAGGGATAAAATAACTCTTCAACCCCTCCTTTCCATTAAAGGATAAGATTCATAAGCTATAAATACCTTATGAATCCTTTAAGCTCTAAGTTTATAATCTCTTCATTCTTAAAATTTTTAGCATATATATTTTCAGAGTTTATCTCTCTAAAATATCATTGCACTTTCTCTCTCTAAAAAGATATTTATTTAAGCATTTGAGAGTCCCCAATTCTATAAAAAAAAAAAAACCTTTTGCAGGTACTAGCTACTAGCCATCTTAGTCTACCAGGCATTAAGTATAAGGTATTAGCCAGGGAGAATGGATCAAATAGCTAGAACTAAGAGATTAACTTATTATCCAACATATAAGCCTTGCTCCTAAGCTACATGAATTTTTTGAGATCTCATCAAAAGGATAACTAGATAGGTTGTTTGTGTTACGCCACGGGTTGAGTCAAAATTTTCCTCACATTAAAATAATGTCAAGGTGATGTTAACCTAAGACAATCTGAGTTAACTTAACTACACACAACCCATGATATGAGATCGAGTTAGACCTCTTAAAAAGATAAAGGAAAAAAATCACAAAACTCAAGACCTAATAGCATAATGTCAAATGATGAAAAAAATCAAATTTTAAAAAATAGTTCTGAAGAAAAAAAACTTGGGCCAACTAAGTATAATTTGACCAATCAACCACCTATGATATGAGATCGAGATAAAAAAAACATTAGACTCTAAAAAAGGACCTAACAAAAAGTACCAAGGTTCAATAAAAAAAGACATTGAAAAACAAACTCGAGCTAAAATGGGTTAATTTAACAAACTCGAACTTGAGATAACCTCACATAAAGAAAAACAAAAAATAATGACAAAAATCAAGGGCCAATAATCAAATATCAAATGATAAAACTAAGAAAAAAAATCATTTTTTAAAAAGGTCGAGAAAAAAAATCAGAGTCAACTCAGGTTAACTCAATTAACTAACCACTCACGATATGAAATCAAGATAAAAAGAATTAGACTTTAAAAAGAAGAACCTAGCAAAAAACATCAAAGCTAAATAAAAAACACTGAAAAATAAACCAATATAACTCGGGTTATTGACTAATCCACATTCTCCACATAACAAAAAGCAAAAAAAATCATAAAGCTCAAGGCCCAATTATGTAATGCCAAAGAATGAATTTGCAAAAAAAAAAACAAATCAATTAATAAAAATCAAGGAAAAAAACTTGAATCAACCCGAGTTCACTCGACTAACCTGTTACTCGAGATAGAGATTAGAATAACCTAAAAAGAAAAAGAAAAATGGGACAAATAACAAAATTCAACGCCCAATAATCAAAATTTCAAATGATGAATTTGAGAAAAAAAATCAATCTATAATAAAATGACAAAAAAAATTAAACTTTTATCATACCTAGGTTATGAGAAAGGCAAACACAAAAACAAAAAGTAGAATATCCAATTACAAAATAATCTCAAATCCAAGCAATGCGGACTAAATCTAGTATAAAAACTAAATAAAAAAATAATTAGGGACTAAATTGAAAAAGTAAATAAATTAAGAAAATGATAAGAAAATAGTAATAAAAAGAATGAGAACCCAAATTAGATTAAAAAAACCTAAATGAAATAAGATGTTGAGGGATAAAATTGAAAAAAAATAAATAAAAAAGAATAAGAAAATAGCAATAAAAAAAGAGGGCCAAAATTGGATAAAAAATAAATGCAATAAAATGATCAAGAAAGGGATAAAACACCAAAAAAGAGTAATCAAATTAATAAGGACCAAATTACATATAAAAAAATAAATTAAATAAAATTCTAAGGGATGAAATTGAAAAAAATAATCTAAAATCCAAAAAGCATTAAAAGCAAAACAAATAATAATTGAGATAATAAGAGCCAAGATTGATAGAATCCCAAAATGGAGGACATAACTGTTTTTTAGATGGGCTCACATAAATTTCTAGTGAAGAGAGAGAAAAGAGAAAGAGAAAAAATGCATGCTAAAGGCCAACCATGCCTCCGCCATAAGCCTGCGCCACACTACCAAAAAGAGGACGATGCGCCTCTCCTAATGTTAGCCTGTATGGTGAAATTTGGCAACCAAAAGGCCTTACACGTGCCTCTCATAGGAATTGTCGCACACTAACGCGTCAACAACTTTGTTTCTAATAATATTTAATCTTTGAAAATAACTAAACAACTTTTAGGCCAACGCAAAAATAACCAAATAAAAAAACATAAATAAAAACCAAAAATATCTTGAAACCAAGTGTATGATGTTTTTTTTATTTTAAGGGTAATATTGTGACTTCACTGTTCAAAAAATTAAAAATACAAAAAAGCCCTGATATGCTAGTTTAATATTTATTTGCTCTAAAAGGTATAACCATAGTTTTACTATGCAAATAATAATAAAAAGAAAAGGTAATTTAACAATGCAAAAAAAAATGAATCAATCAATTTGTCCATGACCAATTTTGTAATGTCTAATGGATCCATTGGAAAAGAAAATTCTACCCCTACTAGTTAGGCTTTTGGTTTGTGTGGAGAAGGGAAAAAAAGAAAACTCATTATGCTAATCTATGATGAATTGTCTCATAGCTACAGTAAATGCTTGATCTCATTTAGGGTTTTTTTATACATATAATTAAAGATTTTAAGAGGAATGGGTATTGTATTCATTTCCTTGTTATTTTAAGTAGGTATTCAAGTCAATTTATAATTTCTCTTTGTTCATCCTAATAACCAAAACCCAAAACTTGATTAGGTCGAAAATAAATCTAACCCCAAAAAGGATATAATTTTTTATTTATTTATTCTCTTTTATGTTTTTTTAACTCAGTAAATTAACAAGTTTATTACACATACACCCTTTCATTTAGAAAGGATCGATCAAGAGTGGATTGGTTGTCCATTTTAAAAACGAAACCCCAGGGTCGTGTCGAGGTTGTTCAGGATGAGAACGAAGACACAAGTGTGCGAGATGAAGTCTTTCGAGTTAGTGAGGTGGTTGAACCATATTGAGTTGCTCCTTCGATTGAATTGGAAGAAAATTCAAATTTTCATGTTTTCGATGATAGTCTTGTTGATGTTGACGCAGAGGAGTTGAATTTTGTTTTGAGCTCTAGCGGACAAGGAAATATCGATGAAGAAGATGATATTCATATTGAAGATTGCGATGAAGGTGATAACAATTCAA
>Ga0325403_1004206_pt1 | contig 13362 bp, 9 predicted proteins | sample PopdelMetagenome_19_FD_205665 | JGI IMG/M metagenome (GOLD analysis project Ga0325403, IMG submission 205665) | Populus deltoides microbial communities from Bellville, Georgia, United States - Xylem-PdKOR-R4 | ecosystem: Host-associated > Plants > Phyllosphere > Stem > Wood/Secondary xylem...
TATATAGTTTAATTAAAAATTTATGTATAATTTAAGTAACACAATATAATTATTCATGTACATAGATTTTCATCCCATGAAAAGAATATGGGGATGCAGAGACCGTAATGGTCAAAGACTCAAAATGAAAGAAATTTAAGAATAGCATGTTATAATGTATACAAGTTTACATTTTCATCATACAAATAGAGAGTAGCCAAATTGTTGACTTAGCACAGTTTCTCTCTATCCCACATTTTTGTCCAGCTAGCACAACAATTAACACAATTATCCAAGTATTTTACAATTAAAAAGTTTTGTAAAATGAAACTAAAATTGATAGTAAAAAGAAGGTAGATTTTGCTATTATTCCCACCTTTTGGCATCAACCAAACGGAGAAATAAAACTAAGAAAAACCATATCTTCTTAACCCTTGTATACATTTTCCATAATTTATCAGCGACCAGACAAAGAAAAAACATGGAAATAATCCAAAGTTTATAAGCCCATCAAAAAAAATTTCAGTTCCAAGAAATACAACATTAAAGAAACCATTTTGAAACCAGAGTTGAATACCCGAAAAAAAAACAAAATGATAACAACAAAAAGCAAAAAAGGATAATATTTGCATGTAATTGAGGTCCATGAATCAGATTAGAAATAAGAAAAGCACCTGTGAGCGAAGTGGGCAGATCTCAAAGACTTTGTTCGTTGAAATGACAGATGGGTCTCCCTCTATCTTCTTTTTTCTTTCTACAGAGTACTCCATAACAAAAGGGATTAGGATGGGGAAATTGTAAGATGAGGAAATTGAAAAGCATAGATGTTTTCTTGAATGAAAAGGAGAAGTTAAAGGAGAGAAAAAGAGTTGTTGAAATCACAGATGGGTCTCCCTCTATCTTCTTTTTTCTTTCTACAGAGTACTACAAAACAGAAGGGGTTAAGATGGGGAAATTGTAAGATGAGGAAATTGAAAAGCATAGATGTTTTCTTGAATGAAAAAGAGAAGTTAAAGGAGAGAATAAGAGTGAAGAAGACAGCTAGTAAATCACCAGAATGAAATTAGTCATAGAAACAAGACAAGAAATCACACATAATGATTTCACTTTCACATTCACATCCACGAAAATGTAAACTCGGTATTAAAATCGCGAGTTTACCGATTTTCAACTCATGATTCCGTTCAATTTTATCAGTTTTGAAGTTTTAAAGCGATTTCCACGATAATACGATAAGTATATGTTAATTTTACAAATTAACTCGTGATTTTAACGACGATGGCCTGGCCTGGAGAGGGGATGGGGGAGGAAGTGAAAAGTTGATTAAATTCTTAACCCCATTTCTTGATCTTTGGCGCAAAAAGACAAAGCGTATTGATTATTCTGGAGAATAATACATAACTGTAAAAAGTGGGGTAAAACATTGCCACTTGAAATTAGAGTAAATCCCCCTTAAAATTTTAGATGCTGCTCCTACCGTAACAGAGTGACGCCATACTCCACTTTTACCAAAATTTATTATTTACACTTTAATATTAAACTTATACATTGTTTTTATCTCTTTTTTCTAGCAACTGATCATAATTTAGTTCATCTTAGATGATATTATGATTATAATATATTAGGATCTACTGTTGGCTATAATTTTTTTTTTTTCAAATTCCACTAAGCATGCTTGATATTTGATCTTTCAATGTTTGTTACAGTAATCTTAATACTTCATTTTCAAATCCTACTTTCATAACGTATTCCTTTCAAACTTTTTTCTTGTATCAAAGGTAGAAACACGCTGGCAATCCCCCAAAATTACAGAATTAACAATCCAACACACAATCTGAATTTTTTCAAAACATCCCCTAAAATCTTGTAACAACTACTAAGAAAATTAGCAATTCGAAGCTCATACCCTTTTTTTCGTCTGAACAGAGAAGAAATAAACTCAGACCCTCTTTTTATCGATTATTTTTTTAACTACAACCCGATTTTGTAATTCAAACTCTCCCTCCTCATGTTTATCTTCGATTTTAAATGATATGAAAATGAAAAGTATTTACTATTAATAATTAAGTTAGGATTACAGAAATACTCGGGTACTCAGATTACTGTTGATAAAAAAAATACCTGGTCCGGAGCCCGCAACTTGAAGCTTGGACGGAGACCGCACCTTGAAGCTTGGACGGAGACCGCGACTTGAAGCTTGGACGGAGACCGCGACTTGAAGCTTTGTTGGTGGTGTCTGATGGGCGTTGGGCGGTGCCTGGGGGTGCTTGGTAGCTGATGGGCGTTGGGCGGTTTCTAGGGGTGCTTGGTGGCTGATGACGAGGATTGTGGAGCGGGAGGTGAATTAGAAGAAGGAAGGGAGGAGGCGGTGTGTTTTGATTTAGTATTGGGCAAGTTAATTAGTTTGAAGTATTGTAATATCTATATTTTATATATATATCTATATTCTAGTCCCTATACTTAGTCGTGGCTCAACCTAAATCCCTGTAAATTCGTTCTTCATTGAGAATTGAATAAAGATTTTTTATAAGCGTACAGAAAACAGAAATGGCCGATTTTTGGGCGTTGGGCGGTGCCTGGGGGTGCTTGGTAGCTGATGGGCGTTGGGCGGTGTCTAGGGGTGCTTGGTGGCTGATGACGAGGATTGTGGAGCGGGAGGTGAATTGGAAGAAGGAAGGCTGGAGGCGGTGTGTTTTGCTTTTGTGTTGGGCAAGTTAATTAGTTTGAAGTGCTGTAATATCTATATTTTATAAATATCTATAGTTTAGTCCCTATACTTAGTCATAGTTCAAACTAAATCCCTGTAAATTCGTTCTTCATCGAGAATTGAATAAAGATTTTTTACAAGCGTACAGAAAACCGAATAGCCGAATTTTAATATGACTTGATTAAGAAAATAGAAATTTAATTAAAAAACAAAAAAAAGCAATAATTCAATTTCAACTTGGTTTGTTTTTTCTATTAGTCATGAGTACGGTCCACTCCTATCCTAAATTAATGTGTCCATGGATATCCACAATAAAAACAGGGCGATGAAGAAATGGGAACGGAGATATACATAGCTGATTAAAACGCGTGATATTGTTCAGCAATAGCGCACAACCGTTGGATCAAATCTCAGGAATTAAAAGGATAAAAAGTTTAAAATTTAAATCATGTTTATAAAATAGTTTCATTTTTAAAAATAAATTTTTTAAAAAGTAAATTAGTTTTTGATATTTGATAGTGTAGTGAAAAATAAATTGGAAAATACCTTTAAGTGTTTGGTTATGTCATGAAAAATGAGCTGAAAAATAACTTATTAATGTTTTATTTTTTTCAAGTTTATTAAAATAATGAGGAACAAATCTTACAAATTAAAAAGTTGAACGAGAATAAAATTGAAAAAAGTATAATTTCATAAATTATCTCAGATAAAATAAATAATAATCAAAATAATAAAGATCAAATCTAAAAAATAAAAAAAATTAAAAGATGAAAAAATTAAAATAATAACAATTAACATTTCATAAATTATTTCAAATAAAATAAATAACAATCAAAAGAATAAGGACCAAGTTTAATAGATAAAAATTTCAATTAAAAAATGATAAGGGAAAAACAAATAACAATTATAAAAAAAGGATCAAAATTAAATATAAAAATTAAATTCTAATGGATGAAATTAAAAAAATATATTCAAAACAAAATATACATTGCAATCAAAAGTTCGAGGACCAAATTTGATATAATCAGCAAATAATATGATATTTCTAAATTTTTCACAATTTTCAGAAAGTATTTTCAGTTCAAAATAAAAAGAAAACACTTTTTTATAAATCAAGCTCAAATCTGAAAAGTGACTTCCCAAAAATCATGTTTTATAAAACAAACACAGCCTAAACTTCATGATAATGCATATAAAGGGACAAAGATATTTTTTTTATAGTTTATATTATCTAGTCTATTACAAGTAAACATGATATAAAAATAATTATATTATTTTATATATTATTATCAAGTATAATTATTTTTTTATGTACTAGAAAGTTAAAGGGGCGAGGTAGGGGCGGAGCAGGAAAAAGAAAAATTAAAGGATCAAATTAAAAGAATTATTTTAAAAAAATTAAAATTTTAATTATTTTATATAAGAGAGGGGTTGAGGAAAATTACCTTGTAGGGCCCATGCCTCCACCACTGGGGTGAGGGATATGCTAGAATTTATACAAAAACCCTATTTCTTAGAAAATCATATCTACATGAGAGAAAAAAATTATAAAATTACCTTTCACTGTAAAAAAAAAAATAGCAGCTGAATTTTAAAATCTTAACTAAATTCTTCCTTTGATATTTTAAGATATTTTATTTTAAAACGAGATTATAAAAATAAGAAAAATAGAGGGGCCAAGACCCTTCTTAAGAACAAAGACTTGGCAAGCTTGTCGTGTCCTCTGTTTTTTTTCCCAACAACTCCTCTTATGCAGTCCTCAACTAGACTACCCGTTAGTAAAACATGAATAAAACGGTGCGCATATATATATATAAAAAAGACACCGGCATTGCCCTGTCAGCTCTTCTTCTCGAATTGAGACCCATCATTTAGATAGTTTCAGGTAAGCTAACGAGTTCACTACGGCTATGGTGGGTTCCCTTAACCAATCCACCGTCTATGAGTCTCTTGCTCCCCGAGACTGGTGCCTATTCCCATGAGGACACGCAAGAGACTGGTTTTTTCCACAATTTAATTAGTTATGAGCTCAACACACCCTCTAGCAGAAACTGGATGTTTCTTGCTCATTACCAGGCTTTTCCCAGAGGAAATAAAATTGGATTGATGCAACACGAGAAAGGCTTCCCATTCTTTAGCCTGAAAGATGAAATCACTCAGTACAGATGAAGCTTGCAAGTTTTGAAAACTGCCTGGCAGCTATTGAAATACATCCAGAACATGAAAAAATTATGATGCCTTCGAGAAAAAGCAGACATCCCATTGACTATGCGCCTGACCTCAATACCTCCGTGCCAACCTCTCCTTTTCCTGGTAGTTTCGCACATACCTGCATGGCAATCTTAGAAATGGGAAAAAGCAAGCTGCTAATATCTTGAATAGCATCCAGTTCCACTGTCAAAAACCATTCGCTTCAGTTCAGCTTGAAAAACGTGTCTCTGCTTATTTTAACATCAGAGTACAGCTACTTGATCAGTTGCTTAATCAGGCCATTTAAAGAAAAACATTATACAACAATAATGAGGGGTTTGACTGATTCGTCTAATAATATCGTCAAGACATTGCAAGGGACATGCATGCTTCAAAGCTGACCGGCCCAATATAGCTCAAAAAGTGACATGATTGCCTCTATGGAACCTAGATGGGAAAACCCAAATCAAGATTTATCTGCTCTGGAACTTGCTACTTTCTTACTAGAAAAAACGATTCCTTGTCTACAACCATTTACAGTTCATCATTAGAAGTGTATTGCTCAATTCTGGAACATGAAAGTTATCGTGCATTCCGTGTTATCAAATGATAAAGGGACAGTGTAGAAAGTCTCGTCACATGACATTGCTGGGCAGCACTGTGTTTCAAGAGCACAAAACCTCTGTTTTTTTTCATTATATTTGGAGGGAACTTTTTTTATTGCACTCTGCCAAACATCAACAAAAGGGCACACTTGCATCCAACAGGGGAAGGGAGGGACGGGGCAGAGGACAATACTCGACCAATTCTCTTTAAAAAAAAACAATCACATCAATAGCTCATTGGACAAAGTAAACAGTACGAAGATTATGACCACTAGAGACAGCATCAACACCAGTCTGCATCTGCCGCTTCCTTTTTCGCCTACAATTTCATAAAAAAAGACAAGACATGCAACTTGAGCATAGCAATCTTTTCAATTATCTTAAAAAAGGTACAAAAAGGGATCTTATTGTGCCTAAAGATTGAAAAGATTAAAATACAAAACTATCCATTTAAGCATGCTGATTAACCTCAAAACAACCCAAGGCAATGGTTGTTAACCAATGTTACCAATAGCTTCACAGCAAAATCTAATGAAGTTTGGGATTTTTTAACAGAGAACATAAACTAGAAATGACAGGACAGGACATTATCTTAACGTAGGACCATTATTTGTGCATCCCTGAAATCTGCACATGACTACTACTACTCTCATATCGAACATGCACCGGCATCATTTTATTGGGCTACCAGTAGCAGAAGCACAGTTCCAGGTGCAAACAAATTTCAAATACTAATATTTTCACACTTGGGATGCATACAACAGCTATTCATTTCATTGCTAGAAATAAAACATATATCCCCAGACCCGTAGAGTTATGCCATTAATTACACCTTCAGTTCAGAGAGCTTAACTTTTTATACGAAGATTCCTAATCTTCAGACTCTCTTCTTTGTCTAAGCTCTCTCTCTTCCAGACGCCCTCCTCTTATGCATGGAATCAAGAGGCATCCCTAATGAATCCATACAATTTTCCGAATTCTTAGCAGAGAAATCGAAACCTAACCTGAGATAATTGAAATTAGACCCTAATCAAACGGAAGAAGTCGTGAAAATGACCATCAGTGCGTCTCTAAACACACTTTCTTTTATATTGTCGTAACTCTGATGGCCATAATGTGGAAGGCAAGGCAACATTAATCTTCGAAGCCCTGCTTACTGTATACCGATCATGATCACCAAACTAGATATCCTTTACTGTTCTTATAATTTGACAAGAAGATGGATTTTCTTTCAGTTTCTTGGTTTGGAAAAACCAAAGAAGAATTCTGGATCGTGACCTTGAGGTCTTGGAGGAGAGTAGGGGTTTCTTGGCATTGGTTTTCCATTACCAATTTGGTTTGGTTTTTGTTACCATATATATTTATGCCATGTATATACAGCATACAGGGGTGGTGTGAAGTACTGCTGATATTGAACAGGGATTGCTCCCCATGATCAACCAATGGGGTATTACCGGCTATTAAATATATACGAGGAAGTTGTTGGTGCTCAAATCAGGTTAAATCAGATATACTCGAAATTATCTTATATTTAACTCCTTAGTTTGGATTAGCAATGAATCGATCAAGTCTCGAGTCATTTTTGTCGATAAGAATGGGTTTAATAAAAATCAAGCATATTACCCGGGACAGAGACAGAGACAGAGACACGCTAGCTTAAAGTAAACTTTTCATCAATTCTTAACAGCTAGAAATGCGGCTTTGATTCAGACAGTTAACCCATCAATTTCCTCAAAATAGACATGCCAGTTGGGTTTCTATAGCATTAACTTGGCCAACCTACAACTCCTAGTTTTAGTACTTAAATGTCTTCTTCTTCTTCTTCTTCTTCTACGAGTGATGAATGGATTTTCCATTGTAGTGATCAAAAGCAACTAAAGCAGGAGGCAATGAATAGTTGCCACGAATATTTACTATAACCCTTAATAGCTATACAATTCGTGGCCAAGTAAATTATATAGACACAGATAGATATCAAGAGCATTGAAAGAAAAAGTTATATTATGATGAAAGAGATGGTGATATTTTGTTAGTTAATCACAGCAATTTCTCTGAATAAACTTCCTGAAACTATGCCATCAATTGTCTTACTGCTTGAGGTTTAGGCTTTCTGGGGATATTCTAAAGATGAAAAGGTCACGTAAATAATTATATAGGTAGCCTCAAATTTACCATTAAATAAATCTTTGTATAAATTTTATGTCTAAGCTTTCAGAAATTCTCAGTTAAGGATCTTAATCCATATTTCCATCCAAATCATACTTTTTTTTTTGGCTTAGAAATGACATCATCTTGTAGAAAGAATAAAATTTTATGCCAAGTAACTATTAACAAAAGTGCATGTTGAAAAATCAATTTATTGTAGTAAAATTGATACAAAAATAGTTTGTATGCAAATTCAAGATTATGTTTTTACATGAATTCTCTAGCACAAGTAAGTTTTCGTGCATGCACGCCGTGACCCATTCTTGATTGTGTTCATTAAACTACTTAAACCATCATCATATTCATAATAAATAAAATGATTTCAACAACTGTTGAGATTTGCAAATGATCACGTTTTCTATCTAACAAGTGTTCGTAAGCTTTGATTGTCGTCTCTGCCCCTGAATCTCCCCTACAGAGAATTTTATGCTTGTCATGTCATCAGGTAATTGAGTAGAGAACATAAATGAACAACGAATTTTTGCTCAACAATTCATACAAATCTATGGATCATATTATTGATGTGCATGATGCAACATCAACAACTCAATCAGAGGAAATACAAATTTGTTGCTCCTCAAAACTTCTTCAAATCTCAATCAGATATACTAATTACATCTCCAATCACATCACCAGCGTTTCTTGAATTGCAAAGATTGCTAAACCTAAATTTTGACGCATCAAACAGAATTTATCATCGCAGAAGATTATGTATTATGTACATCCAAAACCTACAAACAGAAATGATAAAATATCAAGAAAAGAAACCAGGAATCATTTGACTATGAGAAAATCCATTCACAGCTTCATATTTTGAGGACTTGTTCGAGTTATTGATTGGGTCTCAACTGTCAAAAAGTTTTTGCAAGCAAATGACAGGCAGCAGCATGTTGAAAACTGGAAGACCACAAGTTGACCACCTTGTCTATCACTTGATCTGCCTATGTAGCTCAGTGTTTGCAAAGGCGGCTTTGTTTAAAACTCAAAATCCATGCAACCATTTCAACTGGAAGTCAATTGATGTCAACTGATATTTGGTCAACAAACAGTTCATTATCACTGTCCATCGACCAATCGTTGGTTCACACAAAGTGATGCAAATGAACCTGAAAAGAAAATGCATTCTAACCAAAAATATTGTAGAAAATGCCCTTTGAAGATGAGCTTAAAGGACTCCAAGAAGACAAATTTAAACTGTTAATCGAAATAGAAACTAAACCTTGCGATTAAATATGTCTTAGGGATCCTGAACAATCACCAACTCGGTTTTATTTAAGTAAATTGGATTGACGTGTAGAAACTACCTATTTCCTGTCTAGTTCCGAAGATTTACTAAAGCCGGCTCAAAGCGTATGATTACAAACACACTAGCACTTGAAAGTAATGTGTCCGCTGGGGCACGTGCTTTTGGAAAATGCCAAGTAAACGAGTGGAGGTTACCAAATAGTACATTAAATCATGACCCTTTCATAAGGTGAAAGGCTGTTAGATAATGAGAAATGGTGCGCACGGTTCCAGGTTTAAGAGGGGTTTACAGGTATAGCGACACGAAGCTTGAGACAATTTTTATGCTTCCAGGACCAAATTCCACAAGAATATCAATGATCGCACAAAACTCAATTATCCAGCTGCTAGAGTCATCACTCAAAGCACACTTGCTCACTAAAAGGACAGAAAATTGACAAATCATTTTCCTCAAACAGGTGTGATATGTAGGAGATCTATGATTCTTGAACCGATATATTGATTTTGGTATTGAAAAAAATACAAATTAAACAGGGATATTTATAGAACTGCAAAGAACTCTAGTATAAATGCGTACCTTTAGTATGCACGAGGAATTCTTTTCCAAGGCATATGTCCAGTCATCCAAGCTCCTCCCAGTTAGTGATATCACCAGATTTTCTATCATCAATAACTTTAAAGCATACACATCGAGATTCTGGATAGAAATCAAGAGCCTTGGAAAATTTTATACTCCTTAATGTGATCTTCAGATACATTTTCCTTTAGTGCAGCTCTTCTTTTGGTTTGGATTTGGCGGACAAACTGTCACTATCACATGCAATTTAGGAGCAAGCTTACTTGGTGAAGAGAAACTGAGACCTTCCTTTTTCAAGGCTCTTGCTACCTGTCTTTCAGCCTTTTGAAAATGCATTGGGCAGAGGGAGGGGACAGTTGATATCAGAACTGGTTTCTGGCAAAGGACAGGCCTTCCTTGCGCACTGAACATCCAGGAGTACAGGAAGGACAATAAAATAGTCAAGCATGCTATAGAAAAAACACTATTCGCAATGAAGAAAAATTAGCCGTAAGCCACAGGTAATGACAACATCATACGTTCATGCTCACTTTCATGGTATATGAATTTAAATGACAGCAAAAGCAGAAATTATGGTTTTCACTAGCTTATAGAGATTCCCATGCTCATGAAAATAAAGTCTAAACTGCTGTGCCCGCAGGAGATCACAAAAGGATCCTGTACAACAAAAAGTTTCAATTTTCAACAAGAGCTCAAAACTAATGAGAAAAATAAAAGCAACTCAAACATTTTTCTCTTGGCTTAACCAATAGCATATACATTTAGATAGTTAGGATGGTGGACAATATTGATTGAATTGAATAAAACTAAATTGGACAGGACTAGATAATTATCTTGTCCTGTGTTTGGTGTACTTTGAATTGAATTATACAATTTGCTTTATTTTATGTTTGGTAGATACAAGACATGACTCGACAAAAACAAAGTCTGAACCGGCCCGAATTAAAAAAAAAAGAGAGAAATAATTGATGCTATTTGACTCGATCAAAAGCTTAAGTCAAACTGCAATCCGATCAACCCGAAACAAAATATAGGTAGAAAATCCATTAACTTTATATATATATATATATTGATCAAAACAAGGTTACTTTGACTTTTTTTTAGTTCGGGTTGACCCTCCCAATTCATGAATTGAGCCTTATCATGAGTCGACTCCCGAGTCAGGTTTTAAAACAATGATAATAACCATTTTTATTCTTGCCTTGCCTCGGGTTGACCATCTTGACTCATGACTTTGGCCTTGCCCTGGGTCAATCGCTTTGTTAAATTTTAAAACTATGATAATAACTACTTTTATCCTTATGTTAATCCAGGTCAATAGTCAACCCGACTCGTGACCCAAGCTTGGTTGATAGCCTAGCCTCGAGTTAGGTTTTAAACTATAATAATAAAAATTTGTATTATAAGGTTAACTCGGGTCAATAGTCAACCCGATCCGTGACCCACGCCTGACCCTGGGTCGACCCCTGAGTGACCTCTGAGTTGATTTTTTAAGACTATGATAATAATTATTTTATCGTTGCATTGACCCGAGTCAATAGCTAACCCAACCTGTGACCCGAGCTTGGCCTCAAGTTGACTTCCGAGTTAGGTTTTAAAACTATGATCATAATCATTTTTATTTTTGCGTTGACCCAAGTCAATGGTCAGCACAACCTGTCACCCGAACCTGACCTTTGGGGCGACCTCCGAATCGAGTTTTAAAACTATGATAATAATCACTTTTATCCTTGCGTTGACACGGGTTAATGGTCAACCCGACCCATGACCCGAGCTTGGTTGATCGGACTTAGCCCTGAATCGAGTTTTAAAACTATAATAATAATCATTTTTATTCTAAGGTTAAACTGGGTCAATGATCAACCCAATCCTAGCCTCAAGTCTACTCTCAAGTCAAGCTTTGAAACTATGATATTGATTATTTTTATCTTTATATTGACCCGAATCAATGATCAACCGGACTCGTGAATCAGGCTTGGTCCCAAGTCAACCCTCTAGTTAGATTTTAAAACTATGATAATAATCATTTTTATCTTTACATTAATTCGGATCAACTAGATTAGCCCTTGTTACAAATTTGTCCTACCTCTTTTAATAAGACAAACATTTTTCTACTAGAATAATCTTGGATATACAAAGACACACCAAACAAACAGAAAAATTATCCTATCCTGTTCATCATTCACTATTGCAACCTAGTATGGAAGATCATCAAATTGTACAAGATGAACAAACAACTGGTAGCTTTAATTGTCGGCTTAAGTTTATTTCAAATAACCACCAAAAACCCTAGAGAAGATGAGCAAGACATCAATTGGTTTGGTCTCACTGAAATTCCTCTAAAACACTGAGAAACAAGGAAAAGTACAAAAGCCATTGGATCAGAAATCAAATAAAAAAAAAGTTCTGTCTCTCCGCTTCCTGCGTTCTTCATTGAACAAAGGTAACACAGACGAACAAAATGGATAGCGATGCAAAACATGCAGGCTATGCAAAACATTCCAAGATAACATAAACACACAATCATAGAACTATTTTTTTCTTGTCATTCTCGATTCTCTAAAATTATCTTGTCATTCTTATTTCTCCACAAAGTTTGCATTCTTTTCTCATCCTTAACATCCCAAGCAACCAAGCATAAGGCTCAAAACATAATATGAAGCAAACAACATATGTACAGGTGTTGGAAAAAACAAGCATCCAATATCAAAAATCATCCAAAGAAAAAGGAAATTGAAACTGATCAAACCCTTGAACCCAAACTTCATATCTTATTCTCTAAAGCCAAGATCCTTTTCAAACTAACACATTATCAACCAGTACAAATTCCACAATCTTTCCGGAAAATCTTAATACACAACCTAGTAAACAACTTAAATTAACCCAAATACAACAAATCATTACACAACAACAATCCGGAAGAAATTCAAATAAAAAAAAACATACCTTCTTCTGTCTAGAATCCAACAAAATATGTGAATTACAGAACCTCGTTAAAGCCATTGCTTTCGCTTTACACCCAGCAGCCAAGCACTTCCTCAACCCTTCCTCCACTCTCTCCTCCTCCTCTGCTTCACCGCCGCCATCTCTGATCCCTAATTTCGCATTCAATTCAAAAATATCTTTATCATTGTTAAAATCTCTCTTTCTTTTCTTATTTTTCTCGTCTTCTTTATATGGGCTTTTCCCATACTTCCAGTAATACTCTGTGTTTGACTTTGAGCTCTTCCATTAAGGTCCAGTAATGGGTTCTGTAGATCTGAGCGAGTTGTTTGGAGCGTCGAGATCGCCGAGTTACGAGTTCTAGGTGAGTGAGATATGTGGAGGATGAGAGAGCCGAGTCTTCGTCTGCGCCGTCGATTGTCACGGGATCGGGAGGTTGTGGCGGGGGTGGTGAAGGAGGGTTGGCCATGGGAGGGTTGGAGAGAGCGAGCGAGTTGGATTTGAGGGGGTTTTGGGTCTGCACTTCAGACTACTAGTAGTGTGCTGGTGTCGGTGACCTTTTCATTTTTCTATGCTTTACTGTTTATGATCTAACTGTTAAAGCAATGACCAATAAAGTTCTTGCTCATGGCATTGCTCTGGGAGATGTATTTGCGTCTTTAAATTAGGATGCCGTTTCATTTACATGGGGAGACCATGTCCTGTGCGTTCATGGTGTTATCTGGTGCAAGTTTGCTTTGCTTGCAATTGGGAATGGGATAAGAAATCCCTTCTCCCTTCCTTGTTTAATACTATTGTTTGGATTGCTGGTTGCAGGTTCTCACAGATTGAGGTGCTGCCCTTTAAGCCAGAAATATATATATATATATATATATATATATATATATATATATATAATCAAGAATATATTA
>Ga0325403_1004207_pt1 | contig 13360 bp, 6 predicted proteins | sample PopdelMetagenome_19_FD_205665 | JGI IMG/M metagenome (GOLD analysis project Ga0325403, IMG submission 205665) | Populus deltoides microbial communities from Bellville, Georgia, United States - Xylem-PdKOR-R4 | ecosystem: Host-associated > Plants > Phyllosphere > Stem > Wood/Secondary xylem...
TTAGTCAAAAGGATTTAGTAAAAAATCCCATTGGGCCTACAGGGTGGAAAAATCCCATGAATCCTCAATCACAGCCGAATACCTTTTTTTTTTATTTTTTCCAAAGGTGATTCACTTTTTGGCGGATTGTTCTTTCAATTAGGCCCTGCTAAAACGTTTCCTTACTTTATTTGTGACCCCTTTTCTTTTGCTTTATTTTCATTTTCATCCTTGTATTTTTCCCAGGCTGATTCCGTTTATTTCGCTCTATCGTCTCAATCATGCATGTGGGGGACAGAGGTAGACAAGTGTTACGTCTGTTTGCTTCCATCTATCTTTTGATATTTTCAGATCAATTAATTTATATATGTTTAAATTAAGTTAAAATCCCCATTCTTGTTAATGTTATCCAAATTTAAAATATGCAAGTGAGAATATATACTAATAGTATTTCAATATAATTATTGAAAATTAATTATGTTATAAATATCGTGACTACTTGACTTGGATGATTAATGTTTTTTATGTTGTTAATGTGAGTGTTAGTCTAATATCATGTTTGCCTATGCGGAAAATATTATATTTAAACTATGATTTAAAATTAAAGGTATTATTTTAATTACCTTTCATTTGAATTGTAATTTGAAACTCGATAAACAAATAGTTTCTAAATCAAGGATAGTATAAATAATATTTTATTTGACAAAAACCGAAAAAAATCAAAACTAAAAAGGGCAATATATTTTTTTGATTTTTGTAAATAAACCAATATAGATAGAAATGATTGTTAAAAAATTCGATGAAAAAGAGAATTAACCATATAGAACAAAAAAAAAAAAACTCATCAATATGAACTTCTCACATAGACTAAGGTCAAATTAAATATTTTTGGGTCCTACCAAAAACCTATCTCAAATAAACAAGAACACATCATTACAACCATAAAAACCCCACAACCTCCTAGCATCATACACGCAAAAACTCACTCTCCCCCTTCTCTTTAAAGAAAACAAACCTCTCTACTCTAGACTTGGAGAGAGAGAGAGAGGACAGTGGTAATGGCGGGGAGGTGGTCGACGTCAACATTCCGACAATGGCTAGGTCTTGACGTAGCTTACACCACTTCTTCTATCTGGGCATCTTCCATATCCGTCCTCCGGTGGCCGTCACAGTCAACAACAACGACGAACCCATCAAGGTGGTGGGCCCCACCGAGGATGATGAGGTGGCCGGAGCTGGACTTCTCGATCTTGGACGATGTGGTTTGGAGCTTGGTCACTGCTTTTGAGTCGGTAGCTCTTGTCTCCATGTTGGCTTTCTTTTTTCTCTTCTGTGGCTGCACCGTCTAGGAAAGAAAGAAAGGAAGGAAGTTCTGTCTAGTCTTGAAGAAGTTTCTACAATGTTCCTGGTGGTATGTCGCCGGAGAATGACGTCATCCGGGGAGGAGTTTGGTGGTCGAGTTAACAATTCTGTGGTTGTTGGCCTGGCTAAGCACGTGAGTCACGTGCACTTTGGGGTTGATATTTTTTTTTCACTCTTTTTTATTTTATTTTAATTGATTATGGGTTAGCCAATAGGGGGGTGGCCACGTTAGTGGGAGAAGGGTGATGTTGTTGAAGAATGAAGAGCTTAACTTTTTAGTCCCTGGTAAAAAGGAAGCTTTTTGTTTTGACCCTTTTTGTTTTTGTTGGTGGCATTGTTATTTTGTGCCTTCTTTTGTTCTTGAGATCTTTCTTGAGTCGGTAATGTTAATGGTTAAATGGAGCATTAAATTATTTCAATTTTGGGTACTTGATTTATCCAAAAAAAAATAAAAATATTGGGTGCTTTAATAGTTATATTTAAATAGTTTTTGTTTAGAAAAGAGTAAATTTATTGATTTTTAAATGTTTTTTTAACAAGAATGTTAAAATCATAAAAAAAATCTAATTTATAGTTCGCTCCAACTATAAATTTGGAAATATTTGGTTAATTAACTTACTAAGTTTTGCATAAATTCTTTTTAAAACTTGAAAAAACTATAACTTATAGTTTTTTAAAATTTATTTTTTAAATTATAACTATAAAACTATTACAACATGCTAATTTTTTTTTATTAATATGAGTATTTGAACTAATTTACATGTACCTCGATTACTCTTCCAAGCCCTGAAATTTAGCTATAAATTAAAACACTATATTTCTAATTGCATTCTAAGTTTAGCTAGAATTAGGCCTAGAACGGACTGAAAATGGTGAGACAGTGACGTAAAAGAAACAAAGAAATTAAGTGGATTACAGAATCTAGACAGCTTTGGGTAAAAAAAAGAAGGAAAGAAAAGAAAAGAATGCTGCTCATATATCTTTATTATAAAAACACACCTTTAAGACATTCCATATATGCTCATCATATCCATGGAGCTTCTTCTACTTTCCTAAACTTTATTCCGACGGATCATACACTTTGATCATTTGTCAATTTAAAGATGGAATCAACCTATCTATGGATTGCGAATTGTCTGCCATTTCCATCTACTTAGATTCTCTTCATCGTGCTTATTAAAACTAAACCGGCCTAATAGATTGATAATCCATCAATCTAGAACCCAATTCAGGCCAGGTTTTATTTTAAATCCAGGTGAAATCCAAGATTTTTTTTATTTTATTTTTATTTAAAACGATGTTGTTTTATTTATTTTTTATTTTTTAATATGTTGTTCAAAACAAAATAGTTTTATTTTAAAAAATAACCAAAACAATGTAATTTTAGAATTGACTCTGTTCATCTTAGCTTTTTATTACGATCAGAACTCGAGCCGGTTCTGATAACTATATTTTATAAAGGGAACTTGTTCTTCAGTTCTCGACCCCAGCAATCATGTTTCAAGAAAGACCCCAACCACCTCAACGTGGAAGCTCACATATTTGACAGAGTATTTATGTCCTTGTCAACGTCCATCTACTCCCATGCCCACTAACCCCTGTTTGTTGGCTAAATCTCCAGCAGGTAGGTGCCATGATGCAACTGTGGTCTTAATTGATCATGCATGGCACTCGTCATCGGGCTGTTGAATCCATTGGTTTGCCTCGATCTATGTTAATCTGCGCTCTATCTAACAATTCAATCATGGTTTTGTTAGATAAAAGTCATGATCAGAACTAGAAATGCCCTGTTTTCCTCTGTTTTTCGCAAAATCTTACGACTTTTTGTATTGGTTAGAAACAGACAAATCTAGACATAAGACTATATTTTCATATGTGCTTTTGCGGTTGAAAGAGTCTTCTTGTAAATGAAATATAAATTTTATTATGTTTTTTTTAATTAAAAAAAACCTTGCTTAGCCGGTCAAGTCATCACCAGTTACGAGTCTGTGAGCTAAACTGATGAGCAGATTTCTCTCCCTGGAAAGTTAGGGCGTGTTAAATTTTCTATCACGCCTCATATTTAACAAAATTACTACAGTTTTTCAGATGGCTAGAACAAAATAAAAAACAAAAAAGAAGAAGCTGTTGATCTCATGATTTGCATCACAAAAAAGAAAAGAAAAAACCTCATCCACGTTCATCTGCCAGAGAGATCCGGGAAACTTCCAGGCCAATAAAAGTATTTTACTATACGCTATCATCATATTCACAAGTTGGATGATAGAAATGACACAATATTCTTCTCTGTTTTTTTTTTTTAAGATAAAAGTATTTTGTTGAGATATAATCATAATCAGCACATGTTTAGTAGTGGTAAGCACACGGCTATGTAATGATAATCCAATGTTTTCATGATAACTAGTAGTTTAAGGATGATAGTGTAGGAATTTGTTTTAATAAAACATGTTCAATTGATACATTTGGGGCTAAATTTAAAATGAAATTCATTCACTTTTAGAATTAAAATTTTGCTGGAAATTATTGATAAAAAATGTTTATTAATATAGAACATTAATATGATTAAAGTAATTAAATTGTGAATAAATAAAAAATTAATCTAAAAAACCCCTTAGTTTAAATGTTTTTATGAAACCCAAAATCCTCTATCCTACACGCGTGCTCAACTTTACTTGGGCATAGCCCCAAACTCGCTAACCTATTATAGATTTAGATTTGAGTTTATTATAAAATAAATCTTTGACCTATAAAGAATAATTTTTTGTCAGCCCATAAAGAAAGTTTGATCAATTTCTTCAGTAACCTGAACAATTTTTAGACATTTTTTCTTAGCTTAAAAACATCAAAATCACCACTATTTGTTAACATGAAGGTCCTTGTTATTTTCCATACAATATGGACATGTTAGTTTTCCATGTGTGCTCTAACCAGAAACCATTTCATACATAGAAAAATCATTGATTCTCCACAAGAAAGTGCCTTTATCTGAAAATTTTGTTTTCTCAATACATTATATATCAATGCCCTGGATGACCACAACTAGTTCAACTCATTAATCAGTGAACGAAGACAAACATCTATATTCCGACACAGATTATTAGGACCGAATATGAATATAGAAAAAAATATGAACTCCGGCCTCATACACATCCCCAATGGAAAATTATAAACCATGAGTATCACCAACCAATAAAAATAAAAAGCAGCAAATGATTCGAATGGATTGAATTCGTCTGTACATAACCCAAGAAGCACGTTCATTGATTCCATTGAAAACTAAAAATGCACCCTATTAAAATGTTTTCAGGATTCACCATCAGAATGATGCACTATCACTTCATCCACTGCATTATGTGAATGATACCATGTCACGTGCTCAACAATTTTTGGTGACATGAATAACCCTTGCAGTCTAGGTGTGATTAAGAAGTATCTAAGTTTTCTATGTGCGATAAAAGTCCTTCCCTACCAGTTCTGGATTTATATATGAGCATGTCCACATGTTTTGCACTTAATCAACTCTGCATTTTTTAAGGTAATACAATATGTAAAAGTTTGGACACATGTCAATTTTATGGTATCCTAGGCTGATGAGTTTGTCAATTTCTCTAAATCCCAAACTATCGTCAAAGTCTTTCAAAAGATAAAAAAACCTAGTTGTGTTTGCATTATGTTCTTCATTTATGATTGAACATTAACTAGCATAACCCTGATTCATTTTCATCGTATCTATAACCAAAGTCCTATAAGGATTACTATTGCTATATATAATTTCATGCATGTTGCTAGAACTAGAAGTTGACCCAATCATCCTTTCTATAATGGTCTCATGAGGAACATATGGTTCTTTGTGTGTAAACCAACACAAATATCTCTTCACGAATCCTTTTTGTAGAAGATGCATCGTTACAATATCTGAATCAAGAAACTTTTTATTTTTACATCTCGTACATGGACATCTAATATTGCTTTCATTAATATTTCTCGGATTAAATAGTGCACAATTAATAAAACCCTAAACCCTATTACAACAATCCATTCTACGCAGCCCTTTAGATGAATCTTGATACATCCATAAATGATCATCCATTACTTATGTCAAACCTATATATAATATTGATGACAACATGTATTAATTAATTATGTAAACTAAATAAACAACAAAATATTGGTTTAACTCAAACTTATTTTTAATATTTCCTTGAATTTGATGAATTTATTTTTTCTTTCCAGAATACATATAACAGCCAGTTGAAGAAGAGATACAAGGATGATCCTTCGATCCGTCCAAATCTTGATCTGGATTTGTGGTTATAGGCAGGATTGTTTAGTAGACCCGATATAAATTGGGTGTATGAACTCTTTAACACTACAACCGATAACTTGTAGACGACCCATAGTGTTTTGATCGTTGGATGCTCACATTCAATTCTGACCACTCAAACTCTCAAGCTCGTTATGATGTTATACCAACGAATACATGCTCAAATAACTCATCTTAATAAAAAAAATGTGAATGATTCATTGCTAATTATAAAGAACTTCATTGATTGGTAATGAAGATGATATCACAAATGGGTGGTACATGCACACCTTCTAATTGGCCCCACGATCCCAATGATGACTAGCCTCCTTCTCCTCCAATGCTGCCTCTATTTTAGATTTATTGTATTTGAACGTATAAATATTTAAATTTGTAATACATATTTGATTTTTATATTATTTTAATTATTTTTCTACTTATATATATATATATATATATATATATATATATATATATATATATAATAACACTGACGAGGTTACTGAAGGAACAACTCCGTCTATATATTTAGAGAGAGTTGGAAAATAATTACTGCAAATATCACTTCTACGGTTAACTCACTGATAGAATTACAAATGGTATTATGTTGGCGATGTTATATTTATCGATGGATAAATAAAAACACTGATGATATTACATATGATTTTTTTGTCAATGATATGTTAAGTTTACCGATAAAGATATCGATAGAATGTAGTGAATAATTTTTTTATATGCTTTTGTCGTCTGTAAATTCATCAATATATTTATTACTGACAAATAATAAATTACAGATGAGAGTTTTTCTAACAGATTGTTTCCATCCATTAGCCCATTGGTAATATACACACCGACAAATTATGAGTGTAAATACTGAAAAAAATTTTAATCAGTAAAACTATTAAATTTGATAGTAGATTGTGTTCGGTTAATGTTTTAGGACATAAGTGACAAGTATGAGAGAGAGAGAGAGAGAGAGAGAGAGAGACGCAAAATAAAAGGTCTACGCAGGAAAATTCAACTCTAAAACCATGTCTACAAAAAGTCTGTCTCAATCTTTTAGAATTCAAAATAATAACTAAAAGCTACATGACATAGTGTGATAAATAAGCAACAAATTAATCAACATGTCCAAAGTGTCACACGTAATTGTCCTCTCGGGTGGTATCGGGAAATGGGGTAGAAAAGGATTTTTTGTCTTTTATTAGTGGAGAGAGGGAATGAAAATCACCACTTAGTATTTTTGTCACTAGTAACAATAACTGGTCTCAAAGATCGGACACGAGGACTGGTTGCTTAAAAGAAAGATATTAGCACCCCTAATACACTCCACCTAAGGTAAGCTGCATTGCTTATTGTGTAATGTATACTAAGGTGTTGTTGTGTTTTCTAATTGTTGGTCTATCAAAGGTTTAAGAAAAATCCTTTTCAGTAAGGAGATCATTATTTTATCAAATAAAACCTAACTATTCTAAAGTTAAAAAAAAAAGAACTACTTCTTATTTAATTTTAAGAATATGTCTTACGTACACGTATATGTTTAAAATCCCAGATATTAAAAGAAAACAAAATAATATTTTTTAATATTTTTAAAATATTGGTCTAGTTCTCATGGCTTTAATAAACTGGTTTTTAAAATTCAAAATGCATGTTAATACATATTTTTTGAATTTTTTGTTGTATGAAAATATGATATGAAAATTTCTTATAAACTTAAGAGACTTAACCGTATGCATGAAAACAAGATATTTTTTTTTTGTTTTTCTATATATATATATATACTTGTAATATTTTAGAGAAAACCAGATATTTTAATACTGGATTTGTATCTTTATAGTATAAAAATATAAACCAATACTAATACAAAATCGTAGAAAAATACATGAGAAAATCACAAATTTTTCTGAAAGGATTTTTGGATTTTTTGTTGTTTTTTATATATAATATTATATATAATTATAATTATAATTATAATTATAATTATAATTATATATCAAAATATATTAGGATGGGCTGAGCCCATTTATATGGGCTGAGCCCACCTTGGTTAGGCCGAGTTTGACTTAAAAGGAATTAGCGCAAAGTCAACCTAAAAAGCAACTGGGCTGAGGTTAGCCTAGCAGAGTTGGGCCAATATCAACCAGAATTAGGGGTTGGGCTGATTTCAGCCCAATATACTCTATACTAAGGGGGATTAGGTTGGACCCGACCCAAATGTTTTGGTCTAGGCAGGCATTTGTCCAACCGAGGAATAATGGCTCTCCACTGTTCATTAGTAGAACAATGAAGATTTGGGGGGGGGGGGGGAGAAGAAGAAAGAGAGGGGGAAGCGGACCTGCGATGGCTTACGGTGATGCTGGTGGCGGTGAGGAGGAAGAATAGCGGTGGTGATGCAGCTAACAGTAAGAGAAATAGAGAAAGAAAGACTGTTTTTCTTCTCTCATTCTCTGTTTTTTTCGTTTGCTGTTTTTCCTTTTCTTTTTTGTTGTTGTTCCTTTTTTTTTTTTTCTGTTTTTCTCGTCTATTTTCCTTTCTTTTCCTCTCTATGTTTCCCCCTGTTTTTCTTTTTCCGTCCCTCTTTTGTTCTCTCTCCTGTTTTTCTCCTTCTTTCCTCTCTTGTCCCCCGGTATTTATAAGGGGGAAAAGGGGGAGAGAGATCTACTACCTTTGTCCAATAATGACGTAGGGATAGGGTGGCCAGACGGCCATTAGGTAGCTGCCCGCAGGGCTTGTCCCCTCTGTTTTTTCATATGGTAGTAGGCCATGGTTTTGGGTTTTGTTGGTTTTTGGAAGAGAGGGAGAGTGGCGCTGCAAGGGAAGTAAGGGAACAATCTTCTTCTTCCCTTGCCTGTAGTGTGTCCAGGGGAAGGAGAAGATGTACAGTGCCGTACAAAATGATACTATTTTCTCTTTGTTTTTTAATGTGAATAGTGAATGAAACGACATCGTTTTGAACGAAACTCGTCGTTTCATTTAAAAGAAAATGGCGCTAGAAAGCTTTTGTTTCCAAATCAATCCTTAATTTTCAATTTGTTCAATCAAGCTCTCAATTGAGATTTTGATTTTAAGAATCAATTCAATTACATCCCTGCCAAATTCAAAAGCTAGCCCTAAAGTTGACTGCTCTTTTCACTTTGGTTCTTGGTTTTGAATTTGTGCATTTTGACCCTCAATTGATCAACAAACTTCCAATTTCTTCAATTTAGCCCCTGATTTGGTTAATTCCATCCCCTATATTTACATGCCTTTTCTAGTTTGGTCCTTAGTTTTGGTTTTCTTCAATCAAGTCCTTAAGTGCCATCAAACTTCAATGTTTATGCAATTAAGCCCTTGATTTGACCAAATTAACTCTTAAAAATTGCAATACGACCCCCAAACTTTAATTTCTTTAAATTAAAAGCAAAATTGACTTAAAAATCAATTTTTCTTGCAATTTAACCCTTCATAAACTCAATTAATCTTTCAATAAAATCTAATTGAGTATTTAAACATCTGATTTTAAACTTTTCTTCCTCCAATTGAATTGAAAACATAGTGTTCAATTTCAATTTTTATATTTTTGAACTTCCACAACTAATCTTTGATCATTTTTTGAGCATCCCTATATATTTGTTTTACTTCTATATTTTTTTTTCTTCTGATAATTTTTTTTATTTCTTTGCATTTTTTCTTTTTTGTGTGAGGATAAAAAAATGAGAAGCAACACAAAGTATAACAGAGATCCATTCCCTTCTCAACTAAGTTAGCTTTCTCAACTCCCTGACTAACTTATAATCTTCATTCACTTCAACGCTTCCCCATTTCTGCTGGCTCGTCAATCTTCCTATTCCTGTTGGAACTCTCATTCCATGAGAGTCTGGGAAGAATGATGATGACTGGAAACTGTGTCGATAGTTACGGAGCTGGCAAAGACATGTCAATTGTGTGATCTCAGCAGGCAAAGAAGATTCAAGACTCCTTTTCAAATCAAGTATTTCCAAGTACTTGAGCTTCCTTATGGACTCTAGAAGCTCACTTATCATGGTTCATCTCAAACTTAAATATCTCAAATGAATCATTTCAACCAATTCAGGTAGGAAGCTGGAAAGGGGAGCTCGATCTAAATTCAACACTCTCAACAGCTTGGTTTATATATTTCTACAGTAGGAAGCTTATTCACATTATCTATTCTTCACTAAATAATACTAACTGATTCTCTTAATTGACAAACGAGACTAACATCTACTAACAACATTCTAACCATTTCATTCTTTAATCTTTTGACATGTGGCTGGACTAGAGCCTTTGATATCTTTACATTCCCCCTCAATTGCAAGCTTGGAGGAGCCAAGTATAAGATTGGAACAAGTAATTTGTATCATCAAGCTTGACTGTCATAGCAAGTAGAAATCATAACAGAAGATTGAACAATCTGAAGATTGAACAATCTGAAATTAAGAAGTAGTCACCATTTTAAAATGAAACATTCAAAATTCTTAATTCTTAATTTTTCTAAAAATCTTTTCGTTTCCTTATACCACCACTGGCCAAATTGAATTTCATGAGGCGTGAATGAATTAGGGTTTTCATATAGCCTTGAAATTATAGAGGAATAAAGAAAAAAAACTCTCGTATTTTCAGAAAAAATACAATTAAATATCTAATCTTAAAACAATACTCCAATTGTTGATATAAAAGTTTAAAACCGATTTAATTAAAAGAATTCAAAATTAAGTGCAAAATGGGCTTGAAAGAGACCCAACAGGAGAGAAAAATCTGAAATAAACTCTTGATGTTCAAAATAGCCCACAAGTAAGGCTTAAATAGCTAGGGCTGAGAAAATTACCAAAATAGGTAAATACTGATTATTCAATAAATAAATAAAATATGTTCTTTCAGCAAACAAAATTTTTGCTTTACCACATTCCTTCGGTTCTATCAATTATTTTTTTAATTGAGAAAATACGATACTGTAAACTATTACAATTGTGAATAAATTCCATATTATTAGGGATATAGTAATCACAAGAAGCCAAGAAATCTAAGAGCAAAACGCAACATAATTAAGACATAACAAACAAATATGGATACAAGCACAAGAACAAACACAAGTCACGTCAAAACAGAAAGGCTAAGCAACAAGAACCAGACACTTCGACAGAACACTTCTCACAGGCAAATTGCTAAACATGCAGTGAGCAACCATATATATATAAGACCCAATCACCTTCTGAATCTGGACAACTTGCGAAAGTTTATAGCCAAAAAGCAGTAGCAAGTGTCAATGCATTCTTCAATGAAGTAAAACCACCTGCGTCGCCAATGCGGAATTATGCACAGTACTGCTGCAATTGTCAACACCACAGTTATGTAACACGCACTAAAGCTGGCATAGAAAGTGTCCATGTCTATGAAGCCACCATCTCCATTGAAATCGTTAGGCACTCTCGCTGATGGTGATTCTGTTTTGTCGCAACTGTTTTGCAATGGAGGTCCACAAAGAAGAGGATTCCCTTTATAACTGCTTTCATCAAAGGTAGCAAATTGATATTTCATCTCCGGTGTTCTTCCTGACAAATTATTGTACGACACGTTGAAAACAGCTAGAAAGGTGAGTTCAACGAGTTGTGCAGGAATTCTCCCATTCAAGTTGTTGTGAGAAAGATCCAAGCTCTCTATCTGCTTCAGGTTGGAGAAGGATGAAGGGATCAATCCAGTGAGATTATTTTGTGACAGATTTAGAGCATATATCCCACTTAAGTTTCCCCATTCTGTCGGGATTTCTCCAGTGAATCTGTTACAAGAAAGATCCATAACAGACATGGAACGAAGGATATCGCCTTCGTAAGTGTAGAAATTTTTCTTTGCTGTAAGCTCTACAGATATTTTTACACTGATCTCTGGCCACAAAATTTTGTCATCAAGAGGAAATTCTCTTCCCCCTATGGATGCAAATATTTCTTCCCAGCTTCCATCATCTTGTATCCCCGTACTAGTGTCAACCAAAGTTTTTTCATATGATTCCGTAAAATTTAAATTGCTCAAACATGAGGGTAACGGACCAGAAAAGTTATTTTCTGAAAGATCCAATATGCTTAATTTCCTTAACAAGCATAACTGATGAGGAAGTTTCCCATTGAATTGATTAGATTTGAGAACAAAAATGCTCAATTCCGAAAGGCTATCAATCCAATTTGGAATGGGCCCAGTTAAGTTGTTATCGCCGAGATCTAATGTCACCAACGAAGAGAGATTATAAAAATCATATGGCAGTGGACCGCTCAATCTATTTCCGTATAGGTGGACATAGCGTAAATATGGTGTATAGAAGCCCAACGGCAATGACCCAGACAAATTGTTTTCAGAAAGATCTAAAAATTCAAGCCCAGAAGAATTGAAATATTCTATTGGAATGGTACCTTCAAAATGATTTCTGGACAAATCAATTCCCTCAAGTTGGTATTTTGAAGAGTTCCCTATTCCCCTTGGAAGCATGCCTGACAAAAGATTGTTACTGATATCAAACCACAAAAGTGATGCAAGAGAAAAGGTATCAGATACTTGTCCTGCAAATTTGTTTCCATCTAGAAAGAGGTAAAGTAGGTAAGTCATGTTGAACACAGATGGTGGTAATCGCCCATTGAAGTTGTTGTTGGACAGCTTCAAAAACCACAACGAGGAGCCTACTGTTGGCAAATTATGCTCAAGCAGTTCACAAGACATATGATTGTTGGAAAGATCCAAGTATTTGAGAGAGCTCATATTCCCAAAACAAGGAGGAATGCAACCTGTGAGGCTGTTGTTAGCCATCATGAAGTTCTTCAAACGTGGAATAATCGAACATATGTTTCTTGCAATTTGACCATGTATGCTGTTGCCAGACATATCTACTGTGTGAAGGTTGGGGGTTGGATGTTGTGGCAGCTGCGAAGGACCTATAAATGATGCGTCTCTCAAATATAGTCGATTTAACTTTGTATTATTCTCAAACAGCCAAGATGGGAAAGGTTCTCCAACGAATTTGTTGTGGGATAGATCAACAAACACAAGATCATATTGGCTCTGGAGGAAGTTTGGAAATCCAGCCTCGTGTGGTTTTGTAGTACAGTTTGAAGCACTAAAAAAACGAAGCTGGAACTTGGGAGCTGAAGGCTGAAAACTGGGTGCAGCTATTAGCTCATTGTTATCGCATGCAAAGAACTTGAGGTTGGAGAGGTTCATAAATGAACCAAATGATATTGGAACTTGAAAGTAGTTATTTGAAACTGAGAGGTATACAAGCTGCGTAAGATGGGAAATGTGACTAAATGCAATATTTCCCTCCAATTGATTGTAAGATAAATCCAAGATTTGTAGAGATGATAGATTTCCAAAACAAGGAGGGAGTACGCCCTTTAGATTGTTTGCTGAGAGAAATAGGTGTTCAAGATTCTTCAGTTCACACAAGCCTGCAGAATATATCCATATGTTCATGTTAAGGGAATAGGAATATATCAATAATGTACTATTTATTGAGAGATCTATTCAACAATACAAGTTTATTAGTGATTTAATTTACTTTGGGGAGGCAGGGTGCCATTTAGCATATATACTAGCTTTCCAGAGACAAAATTATTTCGTAGAAAACTTGTTGTTATGGTGCATTCTTAATATCAGGGTGCCATTTAGCATCCATTACAGGTAGGAATGATTTACAACTTTACCATTGAGACCAGTTGATCCTGTGAACCTATTGCT
>Ga0325403_1004208_pt1 | contig 13359 bp, 4 predicted proteins | sample PopdelMetagenome_19_FD_205665 | JGI IMG/M metagenome (GOLD analysis project Ga0325403, IMG submission 205665) | Populus deltoides microbial communities from Bellville, Georgia, United States - Xylem-PdKOR-R4 | ecosystem: Host-associated > Plants > Phyllosphere > Stem > Wood/Secondary xylem...
CTCTGCTTCATAGGAGTCCATTAATTACCATCTGGGCATGAAAATCCTCTCATCATTTCTCAGTACACAGATCTGTTTTCCTATAGAAAGATCCATAGACAGTTTCTGCTAGGATTGCACACATAGATATACAGAAAAACACAAGAAAAAAAATATATTCACACAATTTAATATTGTACTTGTTTCAGCTATGTTTACGTCTATGGACTAATAGGAGGCAATTGCACCATGATCAGAATCAATATAGTTCGAACTTTTATCACTATTCTCAAGGACAGCTTATTTCTCATATATCACAAATAATATTGTCTAACGTTCTCTTCGAATGCTCTTTACACCTATAGTACAAAACAGAGCTAAACAACTATTTAAAAGATTTTGGCATATGCATTTTCTAAATTGCTTTAAAAATATTTATTATTTAAAAACAATAAAAAAGTATTACGATTAAATATTTTAGATAACACTAGATTACTTATCTATCACTGTACTTCTGGGTCAAATTAAATTTTTTTATTATAAAAAAATTTCAAAACGAATTTTTTTTAATATTGAAACGATAAAATATTGGATTAACATAAATAAATTTGAGTTAATTTTTGAAATTTATGATTTAATATATGGTTTTTTAATTTTTATTTATAATTTTAATATGCTGATAATTTTTTAAAAAAATTAATTTAATATATTTTTAAAAATATCATGCACTATAATAACAAGCTTGATCCTATCAATATATTTTTAAAAATATCATGTTGAAAACTAAAATTAAAAGAGCAAAAAAAAAAAAAAACAAGGTAAGTCAGGTGCACTATGGAAACAAAAAGAAATTAGTTATTCATTAAACAAACATCAGAATATATTATACAAATATCAATGGGGAAAAGTTTCATCTTTTTGAAATAACATGGACATATGAGTTATTTATAATTTAATTTTTATAATTACTTGAAACTATTAAATGATGATAATTAGTTTTTTGCTCATGCATTTCATGTGGTGAATATAGTAATTACTATATTTTAATATTTTTTTTTAAAAAAGATAATTATATTTTAGCAATTTGAATACTTCTTTAATTATTAATTTGATTGAACATATATATATTAGATTGTATATTTTGTTATAGCTGTTTTGTTTTCTTAAAAAAATAAATATTATTTACAATTTAAATATCTAATGAAATAATTTGAAAAAATATATATATGGAACTTCTTATATGTAGTAATTTTTCTTTGATGAAAATGTTTCTCGAAACACAAAAATAAAATTGATTTTTTTAAAAAATCAAAACATAATACAATAAAAACAATTAAGAAACTTGAAAAATTTATATAAAAACAATTAATAATAATATAAAAATAACCTTCAACGCGTGGGCCTAGCCTAGATGGTTCACTGCTCCTGGCCCCTAGAAAACAAAGCCAGGCATGTGGGCCTCAAACCTAGGCCCACATGTCTAGGTAAGTTATTTTTTTTCTTTTTAGGTGGTAAACCACTTGTTGTTTGCCTATTTAAAAAAAATAGGAGAAATATCATTTATTGTAGTAGATAACTTGTCGTTTATTTTTCAAAATCCGGCCGGGGATGTTTTTAAACAACCTGATAACTCTTTAAAAAAAAACTCTAAAAACACTACAAAAAACAAAATCAGTCAAATATCCTTTTCCATGGATGTTTAGAGATAATAGCCACCATCATTAGATTTTTTTTGTTGAATGAAACTCGTTAACTCTAAGAATAATATTTTCATCACTAAAAAATGGTCAAACTGATGACTTTTTCTCTCCTCATTATTTTTATGTGATTTTATCTCTCTTTTTTCTAACTTAGTGATTGAAATATAAAGAAAATGAATTTTTAAATCAAAATTAAAAATGTTAAAAAATAGAGACTACAAAGAAAGAAAAAGAGAATGTATGATGACTATAAAGAACTTTTTCCAAGAATTTTGGACTAGCCATGTTTTTTCTTTTTGTTTTATACTTTAGTCTCTTTTTGTTTAATTTTGTCTATCCTCAACAAATTTAGACAAATTTGTCATCAAACTAGACATGTAAAATTGTAATTTGAAAAAAAGGAGGAAAATGAAAAAAATTATTGTAGATTGGTACAATGTTTTACCTAGTCATTTTAACATGTTTTGTTTTGTTTTATGCACTTAGTTATACAATGTTTTACCTATTTATGTGATATAAATTGATATTTTTATGTGATAAGTGAGTAAAATTGCATCCTATAATAGCTACTTGGCTATATATCATCACCTTAACCAATATGCTTTGTATCACATAATTTTGAACATTAATGGAATCTTGAGTTAAATTCACACAAGTCAGTTCTTGCAATTATGATATTTTTATTATATTTTTAAGTAAGTAAGTAAGTATATATATATATATATATATATATATATATATCAATCAAAAATTAAGGTTTTTTATTAGATAATTCAACGAGGTACATGATATATCCATCATGTACCTCGTTGAATTATCTAATAATAAAACTTAATTTTTGATTGATATATAAATTAACCAAAAACATCCTGAATATCTAAAAAAAAACAAAAGGTTGAACATTTTATTTAATTGTGTCATTTAAAAAATAAACAAAGTATTGCATTTTGTCCCATATTTGTGAAATATAAATGTATTAGATATTATTAGATCATATACCCACACAACATTGTTGATTGGAGTAATTTTTTTTAAAAATGAAAAAACAAATATAGGCATTACTAATGTGTTTTGAAGAAAAAAAGAAAATTAAACCATGTAGAGTTTGATCTGATGTGACCCGGTCAACTTGACAAGTCTTAAAGCAACCTAGGCATATGGAAAAAAAATAGTTTGACTGCAAAAATTTCAAGACGATGTATTTTAAAAAAATATTGAGACAACAACATATTGGATCGACTCGAGTCAACTCAGGTTAACATGATAATTTCAAAGAAAGCAACAAACATATTGAAACTCAATTATAAATCAACTCATTGTTGAAGAATGAAATTAAAAAATAAATAAATTAAAATACAAAATAAAAAATTGAGTCAATCTAAGTTAACCTGTCAAACCTATATCTTGAGATCGAGATAACATAATAGAAAGCAAAGCAAAACAAATTATGAATCTTAATTCCCAATCAAATCAAGATTGGAGGATGAGATTGAAAAAAAAACAATCAGAAAAAGGAAAAACAATGACCTGAATCAATTTAGTTTAATCTGCCAAACTCTTGACTCAGATCATGAGATTGAAATAACCTTATAAAAAGCAAACTAAACAAATTATAAAACTTAATTCTTAATCAACCCAAATGATGAATGATAAAATTGAAAAAAAAATCAATTAAAAAAATAATTTTAAAAACCCGAGTCAACCCCGTTAACTCATAAAATTCATGACTCGAGTCATGAAATTAGGATAATATTATAAAAAGTAAACTGAAATAAATTTTGAAGATCAATCACCAATAAATCTAAAGTTAAATGATGAAACTGAAAAAAGAAGAAGAAGAAATTCAAACAAATAAAAAGTATTGTTTCAATAAACACTATTTTGTTAAATGGAGAACAATGATTTTTCCTCTTTAATTACTTCTTATTAATAATTAATAATGTGGAGCTTTTGAAGCTAGCTTTATCGTCAAATAATCCTTAAAATACTAAAGAGGAGTTGTTTATTTTTTCTTAAGAGGATAAAATGAAATTGTAAAGTAATATAAATTAGAAAACTCATTGTAAGAAAAATGAATTAGGAAACATTTTGAGCAATAAAGTGTTAGGACAGGAAAAAACCCACGAAAATATGTATTCATGGAAGATCAATAAAGATTTAAAAAGTAGAGAATCATGATAAAGTTATTTATTGTGGAGGTCTTTTTACTAAAAAATAGGATAATAACATGATCGAAGTATTTGCCAAATTAAAAGTGGTATTAGATAGCTATTTGTAGATTATTTGTATTTCTATAACCTAACCTATTGTCCTTAAACTCCTTTTAACTATATCCTAAAAATAGTAGCTTGAATTCTTTTTTCTCATTTCTTTTGAATATCATTAAAATATAGTATTGAAATATCTAATTTAACCATCAAACCAGTAAAATTTTAAAAATATTTTTTGTCCAATCAAACATTTTCAAAAAATTGATGCATACATATCAGTTTTTTAGCTCATACTACGCTGCAGGTTGGATAAACAAAAAACATTATCTAGGCTCCAAGGAACTTTTTAGTATTGTTATTACCCAGCGTGACAACCTTAAACTCACCCATCTTGATTCTTTATCGAGCCCTGATTTAAAACTAACCCTATGAGAGTTACCCTGATATGATCAAATTAACTTTATAGGTCCAAAAACAACTCACACAACAACAAAAAGTGTGGTTTGGCTTTTAAGTTTTTTTTTTAATATTGAGACGATGATTTATTAGATAAGCTCGGGCTTTATGGGCTAATATACTAAACTCGTGACCTAAACTTTGTGACTTGTCGCAAGGGACAATACGGTGAATTAAAATGTAAGAATAAAAATAGAAGTTGCCACCTAGTTTATACAAACTAGGAACTCTAATCGATTTTCATAGTTTTAGGTAAGGGGCTTACTTAAAACAAATTGCTTCATACTTTGTTTTCATGAAAAAACTACATATTATATCCCTACACAAAATTTTTTGCCTAAACTAACTTACTGTGGGAGATAATAAACTATTAGGACTTAGAAATGATTTGGGACATATGCTTGGCTATAAGGCTCAACCCTCGCTCTTGAAAAGTGGGCAATAAACATAATAGGATAAAATTTATGAATTGGGATTTTAAACCAATTTTCTTAATTATATCCCAAATTAGGTCTACAAGCCATCACAAAATTTTGGGATTAATACAAACCCGAAAGGTGAGAATCTTTAAACTCACAAATAAGATAGAAATAACCCAATAAAGCTAAAATTAGATTGATAGAAAACCCAACGCAATAATTACTTAAACCAAAGTTATTAGATGAAAGACTCAACCCATTTGATTATAAAAAGTCAAAGAACTAAAAGTATAAAGATGAACGCCACAAAAACAGAATTACTTGATAAGTTTTAAAGAGTTCAATGAAGAACTAAGAGTATGAGTAACCTTGCACACACATAAAATATTATTCTAAATTAAATCATGTCTCTAAAAAATATATAAATACTAGATAAATAACTCTATTTATAATAAGAAAAAATATCTTAAATAAGTATGAGAAAATAAGAAAATATTACCAATTCAAATAAGAAAAAGAATCATAAACTAACTAGAAAAATAATATAAATCATGTATGGTAGCTTCTAGACTGTATTGCAAGACATGTCCAATGTCAGATCACTACAAGATTTTAACATTTAGAAAATAAGGCCTTTAGAGTCTTCTAGTAAGATTTCTTCATAATCTAATGGTCGGATTCAAAATTATGTTTATTAGCGTAAAGTTGTGCAATAGAAAAAATAAAGCTCGAAACCGATTTAAGCTAGTTCAACTCTTGCATAGATCAAATTAATTAAAGCTTGATCATTCCTTATTGAATTCTAAAAGCTTAACTTGGCCCAAATATCCTAAATAAACCCATTGAAAGTTGTTTTAGGCTTCTTGACCCTTGACCTTATAATTGGCCTAATCGCCACCTCTATGGATTTTTTTTGTGGTGCTTGTTGGTTCTCATCATAGGTCAAATTGACTCAGCTCAAATCAAGTCATCCTAAAGTACGAAGAAATACATCCTGAAACAAAAAAAAATTATTAACATGCATTCTCGCAAAAAATAAATAAATAATGATCACTAACATTTATCCACAAAAAAGTTAACCATGAATTTAGAATCATTTGCATTTGAATGATATTTTTATCCAATATTTAGATGGAAACACATTGGATCTATATGAGTCAACTCGAGTTGACATGTGAAACTTACGAGAATAATCTTGTAAAAGACAAACTTGAAAGCTAAATCTCTAATTAACTCAACATTGAAGGAAGAAATTGGTAAAAAAAAAAACACAACAATCAATTTTTTTAAAAAAGAACAAAGTGAATTCGAGTTAACCAACCAAATTTGCAACGCAAGTCATGCACATAATCAAATTCAATAAATTTTTTTTATCCCAAAGATTATTTTTCATTTAATAGATTTATATGAAAATAAAATGTATGTGAATTCCTTTTGTATGATATGTTTTTTAAAATAAAAGAAATTTGACAGGCATGTGGGACTAAGATAGCACAAGCAAATTATTGATGATGAAGGGTGAAATTATATTTTTTTTTCTAGTTTAAAGTTAAATAAAATAATAAATCATAAGTAAAAAAATAGTGAAATTGATTTTTTTAAAATTGATGGACAAAAAAGACATTAAACAAAAAATAGAAAGAACATAATAGTTTGAATGTTATGGCTTTACCCGTCAAACATGCGATCCTCATGTCTGAGTTTTTTTTCTCATTTAGAAGGGTGGTTGTCCACCTCTATTTTTTTTTTTATAAAAAGGCAAACAACATGTCACCCACTATAGATGACGACATGTTATCTACTAGCTTAAATTTTAGTTACTATTGTAGTAGCTAGAAAATTAAGGTTATAATTTTTTTTATTCATAAAACTCATTTCCCACTCATTTAACTCAAAAACACTCTTAAAACATCTACAAGCCATCTTATTAACCCAATAAACTAAAAAAAAGTCTAAATCATAAAATCAAATTGAATAAAATTTGTAATCCTCAATGTAGATATATTTTTAAGCAATATTAAGACTAAAAACAACCACTATAAAACACTTCTTAAATAGAACCAAATGATACAAATTTCAACTATTTCTGTAGTAAGAATAGATATCAATGATAAAAAAAAAATTATGCCAGAATCCGATGAATCTTTGTCTCTCTCTTCTCTCAATTGCAGAAGGTAAAATATGATTGCAACAAGTATGGAGCAATTTTGGAACCATTCTTTCAGAATTCTTATTCAGAAGTCAAGGTTGGTTCTTGCCCTAAATGCCAATCAAAGGGACCATTCACTGTTAACATTAAGCAGACAATATACAGTAATTACCTTACACTCCAAGAAAGCCATGGAATTGTGCCTACCGGTCGGCTTCCAAGATACAAGGAAGTGATATTGTTGAATGATTTGATTGACTGTGCACGCCCTGGGGAAGAAATTGAGGTCATTGGCATATATGCAAATAATTTTGACTTGTCTTTGAACAAAAAGAATGGATTTCCTGTCTTTTCCTCTGTTATCAAAGCAAACTATGTCACAAAGAAGCAGGATCTTTTTTCTGTGTATAAGCTCACTCAAGAGAACAAAGAAGAAATTGAAAAGTTTTCTGAAGACCCAAGGATAGGGGAAAGGATTATCAAGTGTATTGCCCCATCCATCTATGGACATGAAGGCTTAAAAACTGCATTAGCTCTGGCTATGTTTGGAGGCCAAGAGAAAAATGTTGAGGGGAAACACCGGCTGTAAGGAGACATAAATATGTTTCTCGTAGATTCTGGCACTAAAAAAAAAACTTGATTTCTAAAGTATGTTGAAAACACTAGATAGAGGGCCGCGTATACTACTGGTAAAGGGACTTCTGCTGTTGTTCTAACAACTATCACTACTTAAAAAAAAGCATGTTAGCAACTAACTAGTCCGGTGCAAATAATATTAAAATCTGTTGTTGATAAAACTCAGTAGTGGAATTAGCAACAGATAATTTCAGATGCAAATAATAGATGCTAATTTTTAGTAACGGATTATCAATTGCTGATTGTTTAGTAACAATTTATCTGTTGCTGAAACTTGGTTGCTGATTGTATAAATTAGCAATGGATATTTCATTGCTAATCACCATTGCTGATCAACAACGGGTATTGCGTTGATGATCTGTTGCAGATCAGCAATGGAAACTTTATTGCTGATCCGTTGCTGATTTGTCCGAATTTTTTAAATTATTTTTCCCATCTATTGAATTTTTTTTAATTATTTGTGGATATTTCAAAAATTATAGATAAATATATAAAGAACATAAATTAATACTAGAAATTATTTTATAAAAAATAATAACTCAAATAAAAATAAATTTCATAATAAATTTCTAAATCTCGTTAAACTTACATCAAAATAAATAAGTCACAATTTAATAAATATGTTATATCATAAAGGTGGTGATTGGGGTGGTGGTGGAAATAAACCAAAACAATGTTGACCATCATACGGTGGGACCGGTATATGATAGTCGAGGCCTAGGTTGATATATTGGATGAGACAAGGGATACATAGGTGTCGTTATCTGTGGAGCCACATGTGACGGCATATATGAAGCCATAGGTGCCGACATACCTTGATCCATATTTGATGCCCAAGCTTGGTATCCCATATTACTAAGAAAGTTTTTGATTGAGGTCATCTCCTGTTGTAATGATAAAATATGATCATATCTTTCCTTTATTTGCACTTTCAATGCCTAAATTGATGAGCTAGGAGGTGTTGACTCCATCATATAGGATTGTGATAAAGCACTCGTACTAACCATGGATTTCAGCATAACAGGTGCACCATATATTCTACCCTTTGTAACTCCTATAGACACACACCAAGCTGCTCCATCAAATAAAAGATGATTTTTCCAATCAGCTCCATATCTTGAAATCATCTTCTTCTTTTTTTGTAATTCTCTTACAATAAAATTAAATACAACAATAAATTCATTTAAATTTTAAATAATATTAAATTACATTAAAAAATACTTATAGCAACTTTTTTAGACTTGTTATCTATGAATGTTTCATGTTGCTTGACACTCTGATGCAACATTGAAAACACATCATCCTATAAAGGTTTTTTTCCACCTGCTTTTTCTTGCTATCAACAAACAAAAAATATTAGAAAATATAAATATAAAAATTTGAAGTCCATTATAACAAATATAAACAATCCTCACAATGCTAGCTCGATATGATGTAAATGACACCGTACCTCCAGAATGAGTGCTTAATTTACCATATGTTTCAGTTAGTCGATTATTTCTTGCAGATTTTGATCTCCTTTGAAATTCTGGGGTGGACCAAATTTCTTTAATCATTTGATTCCAATCATCATTGTGTATCCAAACTGGACCTTTATTAATGCAATCCATAATATTTGTGGTATTTCTGTCAGACATAGCTCTTTTATGAGCTCGTGTCAGCTGCTGGTTCAAAGCAATTCTAATCTTATCTTCCCAAATCTTACGAATAATTGGTTAATCATCCTAAGAAAATATATATTTTTTCTATTAAAAAAAAACAAACAAAGCTCAACATAGTTGTTAACTAGCCTATATAATTACAATCACACAATCAGTCGTAAAAAAGATGAACAAAAAAATATTGATAAAATAAAAACTTCTTAGCTACATCATAAAATGGAATTTAATGTCTTATATTCTAATTATTATAATATTTTTTTTTGGTATATACCTTACCATTTCTTTATATATTCCTAAAATAGAAATAATTTGCCTTATATCATAGTAACATGACATGTTCTAACCTAATTGAAGTCGTTAGAGATGCAAAAACAATTATATATTAATTTATGTTTTCAATCAATAAAAAACTATTATTTACATTAATTGTATCTAAGAAGTTCGTATTTCATTTGGTATTCACTTCCATAAAAAAAATATTTTTTACTAAAGTAATAATCCTTGCATCTAAGATGTGGTGTGCATAGAAAAAAAGAATGTAACATCTCAAATATAATATTATGAAATCTTAAATATTTCTTTAATAATGTCAAGTATTGAATGATATGTCTAAGATTATGGAATTTTTTTTAAAAAAAATTCAGCAAAGTCTCCTCTATTTTTATTGATACCAAGTTATCGACAAAACTTCTATTATATGTCATTACAACTCCCATATTGATTCAATCATCCTAGATCACATCCCATCCCATCCATCAAACAATCTCTCAATATGTATATTTATTAATATGTTCAAGTCTCATAATATTAATTAACAGTCAACTTAACTATGTCTAAAATAAAAATGTATAATCTCATACCTTAAACTCTTTAAAGAGTTCATCCCTATAAGTTGAACCAACTTTTTTCCAATTGTGCCATGGTTTTTTAAAATTTGACCTCAAAATAAGTCTGATCTCACGCCCACACTATGAGTTATTGAAGCTTAAAAAAATGACCAAGATTCATTAAATTAATAAAGCTTAAAAAATAATTATAAAACACAATAACCATATAATAATAGTGTTAAGAAATATGTTATGTAATCCTTTTCTTTCCTTGAAATGAAGTTTTTTAGTCTACACTTAAGCAGATAAATAAACATCTACCCATTTTAGGTGTCATATAATGGGTTATTCTATATACTGAAAAACAAATTGAAAATTTCATCAAAAACCAATTAAAAATATGTTAACTCTATTGAAAGTACCAAACACAGATCTAAAAATTTAACCCTAGAAAGGACGAAAAACTCTAAGGGCTACCAAAATAAAGCAATCATAAATGCAGAAGTTTCTTTGAATTTCTTAATCATTTGAACGTTTTTGTGTATGAAGAAATATAAATATTTATCGTCAATTCCTACTTTTAACATAATGGGTTGGCAATGATTTCAAAACAAAACCCTAAACTACTATAATAAAGCCCGCTTTACCACTATTATTCTCTATATGTAAACAAAGTCCGTAAGCCTACAATTTATTTTTATTGCATATAATTGTAATAAGACAATTGAATTTTCAATTTTCTTTACTTTTCAAAACATGAAAATAATATTCTCCATCCTCTGTTTAGCTCTGTTCAACACAAAGCCCAACCTCCCTTTCTCTGTATATTTTTTTTTCATACCTCATCCAGTTAATAAATTTAAAATGAAATATATTAGATTAAAAATTAAAAATATTAGCATGTGATGACAGCCATATTTAACAAATAATTTGTAAAAGATTGAACGCAATTATTCTTCTCATCAATAAAATTAGTTAATAAAATAAATATATTCTCTCTAAATTACAAATAAAATCTCTCAAATATAGATTTCTAATTGTACCTATCTTAATTTGTTGTACCGTATTCCTTGTAAGATGAAATATGTTCCTTGTAAGTGGATTCCTTAGGAGCACAACACAGAAGAAGTTAAGAAAGTAAAGATGAGGTTATTGGAAAAGGACGTTTTGGAATTACATGTTCATGGAGAAAAATTTAAGAGAAAGTGACAGAAGATAGGGTGGGTTTTTAGAAAAGAAAGAAAGGGACAGATCGATAGGGTTAGAGTTATTTATTTGGAGAATAAAAGTTTTGTCTTTTGAGATCGGTAATCGTCTCCTTCCGTGTGAAGTTTTGTTTTTTTTTTTTTGCAAGATATACCTATACTAATTAATTATTGACATGTTATTGTTGTTGTTATTATTATTATTATTATTATATATAAAATTCAAATTTTGTTCTTCTCTTTTTATCAGCACAGTAACTTTTTATTAGCACAGTGACTGTAAATCGTGTGCGTAGCAATAGATAATTTGTTGTTGATTTTTAATATATTAATTTATTTTTTAGCAATCGATTTTCTGTTTTTAATATTAAAAAATTAATATATATGTAATCCGTTACTAATCTATTGCTAAATTTGCATCTGAAATATTTCGTTGCTAATTTCCAATGCGATTGACTTTTTTTATCAAAATAAACAGGGATGGTGAGATTCAAACTCGTGACCGTTTAGTCATCAAAACTCTGACACTATGTTAAAAAACCATCTCAACTCAATATCTTAAATTTTTAGGTAAAATCTCAGGATATGATTTATATTATTCTTTAACAGTTAAAATGAAAAGCCTTTGTTATAGGTGATCAAGGGACCTGCTTAATTGATGAGTTTGACATGATAAATGATCAGGACAAGGGGAGCATCCATGAAGCAATGGACCAGCAGAGCATTAGTATATCCAAGGCTGGCATTGTTACCTTTCTCTAGGCTCGGTGCTCTGTTCTTGCTGCTGCAAATCATGTTGGAGGAAGGTACGACTCCTCCAAAACATTTTCACAGAATATCGAGTTGACAGATCCCATCTTTTCTTGTTTTGAGATCCTCTGTGTTGTTAAGGAAGTGGATGACCCCATAACAGATGAGATGCTTGCAGAGTTTGTCGTTAGTAGTCATTTCAAATCACAGGCCAAAGGTGTTAATATAGATGATAGGTCCTATAGCGAGTCTCAAGAAGATCAAGCCTCTGCGAGGCCAGTTGATCCAGAGGTTCTTTCTCAAGACTTGCTGAAGTACATTACCTGTGCCAAGTTGAACATATTCCCAAGGTTTCATGCTTCTGATATGGAAAAATTAACTCACAAGTTTAAGTTGAGCGGTGGAGAGAATCTTCTCATGATTCTGATATGGAAAAACGCACCGTTTCAATTTTTCCTTTCAGTCCTGTACGTGTAATAAGAGGGTACACGTGTTGCTATTTCTTTAATTCCTTAGTCTCAGGAATCTGTCAGAGAAGGAATAGCCTTGTATGGATGTAACAGACTTTGGATGGCTATGGAACAAATTATGATGAATGAATGATGAATTCTGAGAATCTCTCTCTCTCTCTCTCTCCCTTCTTCTTCTTCTTTTTCTATGGATGTTAACCCCTACCAGCCATGGCTGGCCTTCACGGTGAGCAACAAAATTTCACCAAAATACTCTATAGAAATCCTAGTAGGAACCATTTCAATTTATTATGCAACATCCTTCGCTGCTGTTGGTGTAATTTTTAAATAAATAAAGAAAAAAAATATGTATTTCACATTAAAAATAAATACTTCCTATTAATTTTAAAAGTGAATTTTTATTATGTAATAAATTAAGACATAGTGGTCGGACTTTTCTATTTAACTTCCTATTATATATATATATATATATATATATATATATATTAAAAGATAGCATTTAAAACTTGTAATTTAATATGAATAGTTATATTGTTTTATGTTATATTATTTGATGAACAATTATATTATTTTATCTTTATATTTGAAGTCTATAAAAACATGTTATTACACATGAAAAAAAACACAATAAAAATATATATTATTTTTTTGATCTTATCTTTTTATTTTAGAAGTTTAAAAGCCTTGGTTGTATCTTAGAGATATTGTTTGTGTGTGGAACAAATAAACTCCTTAAAAACACGCCTATAAGCCAATTTTATATTTATTTCCATCTTGAAAATCTCTAACAGCTGCACCATCAACATTGAAATTGTAAGGAAGCTCGTTATTGTTGCTGCTACTAGGATGGGGGGATGAAGAGCTAGATCGCATGGGTGGAGAGGAAGGAGAATATTT
>Ga0325403_1004210_pt1 | contig 13358 bp, 12 predicted proteins | sample PopdelMetagenome_19_FD_205665 | JGI IMG/M metagenome (GOLD analysis project Ga0325403, IMG submission 205665) | Populus deltoides microbial communities from Bellville, Georgia, United States - Xylem-PdKOR-R4 | ecosystem: Host-associated > Plants > Phyllosphere > Stem > Wood/Secondary xylem...
CGGGACGGCGTGCGGCCCGGCGAGCCACCTGCGGGTCGTGGCGTTCGCGCGCGCCTCGTACCCGTCGTCGTCCACGACCAGCTGCTGGTGCAGCTGCGCGAGCAGCTCACCCGCCTGCCGGTGGACGTCGGGGTCGTTCGCCGCGGGGGTGCCCTGCGCCAGGTGCCCGGGCAGCCACCGGGTGACGACGACGCGCGCCCCGGCGTCGGCGTGCAGCAGGACCGGGGCGCGGCCGGCGCTGGTCCACGGCTGCAACCACCGCCGGTGGGCCTCGACCTCACGGGCGAGGTGGTGGTCCTGCGGCCCGCCGGCCTTGACGGTGACGAGCGCGTCGCCGTGGCGGACCCGCAGGACGGTGGTCTGGACCAGGCCCCAGCTGAGGTCGGCCTCCACGACGGCTCCGGGCAGCCACGCCTCGACGAGGTGCCGCTGGGCGTCGTCGAGCCCTGGCCAGGCGTGCACGGATCCCATGATCACGGATGGGGGGTGGGGGGGTGGAGGACGGCGAGGGCCGTCGCGACGACCAGCAGGAGCAGCTCCCGCTGGGGCGGTGCAGCGGCACCGGTGGCGATCGGCGGCTGCTTGCACGCGAGCGTGCACACGGCCAGGGCCCCGAGGGCGCCGGTGACGGCCAGCGTCCGCGCGACGTCGGCGCTCTCCTCGACCACCCCGAACGCCGCGAAGAGGTCGACGGCCACCGGGTGCAGCGACCTGCCCAGGGCGGTGTCGTGCCCCAGGGTGGCGCTGGCGAGCAGGAGCGCGGCGCAGCCCGGCTGCCGGTCGGCCAGACCGGCCAGCGCGGTCACCACGGCCTCGTCGCGCTCTCGTCCGAGGGCGAGCGCCTCGCCGGAGGTGCGGACCTCGCTCACGAGCTCCCCGCAGCGGGCGACGACGGCGGCGACCACGGCGTCCTTCGAGGTGAAGTGGTGCAGCACCCCGGCCTTGGAGTACCCGGCCGCCTCGGCGATCGACTGCAGCGAGGTGCTCTCCGCGACCGGGCGCGCCATCAGCCCCGCGGCGACGTCGACGATGCCCCGCTCGATCTCCTGGGTGGTCGGCCGGTGCAGCACAGCGCGACGGTAGCCGCCACCGGCCCCTGCCGACCAATCCGGTCGGCCGCCGACCAGATCGGTGTGTAGGGTCGCCCCGTGTCCTTCCTGCTGCAGCGGCTCGGCCGCGCCTGCTCCTCGCGCCGCTGGCTGGTGCTGTCCGTCTGGCTGGTGGTCCTCGTCGCCGTCGGCGGTGCCGCGGCGGCGTTCGGCAAGCCCTTCACCGCTGACGTCACCATCCCCGGCCTGGAGTCCACGCGTGCGCTCACCACCGTCGACGAGCGCTTCGGCGGCGCAGCCGGTGGAGGGGACGACGGCGCCACCGCCCGCGTGGTGGTCGAGCTGCCCGAGGGCCAGACGGTCACCGACCCCGCGAACGCCCAGCGGCTCGGCGCCCTCGCGGCCGAGCTCGGCCAGCTGCCCCAGGTGGTGGCCGCCTCGAACCCCCTCGACCAGGCGAACCCCACCGTCTCGCCCGACCTGCGCGCGGCCTACGTCGACGTCACCTACGCCGTGCCCACCGGCGCCATCACCGAGGACTCCCGCGAGGCGCTGACCGGCGCCGTCGAGGGCGCCGCCACGGACGGGTGGGACGTCGCCGTCGGCGGCCAGGCCGTCACCGACCCCGCGGCCCTCGGCGGCGTGGGCGAGGTGCTCGGCGTCGTCGTCGCCGTGGTCGTGCTGCTCGTCACCTACGGCACGCTCGTCGCCGCGGGGCTGAACCTGCTGACGGCGCTCGTCGGCGTCGGCGTCGGGGCCCTCGGCATCGTCGCCGCCACCGCGCTCACCGACCTGCAGTCGACCACCACCATCCTCGCGGTGATGCTCGGCCTGGCGGTCGGCATCGACTACGGCCTGTTCGTCCTGTCGCGGCTGCGCCAGGAGCTGCTGCTCGGCAGGTCCGTCCACGAGGCGGTCGGCCTCGCCGTCGGCACCGCCGGCAGCGCCGTGGTCACCGCCGGCCTGACGGTGGTCATCGCCCTCGCCGGACTCGCCGTGGTCGGCATCCCGTTCCTCACCCAGATGGGGATCGCCGCGGCGGCGACCGTGGCCGTCGCCGTCCTCGTGGCCCTCACCCTGCTGCCCGCGCTCGCGAGCCTCGCCGGCACGCGGGTGCTGAGCCGCCGCCAGCGCCGCCACCTCGAGCAGGTGCAGCAGACCCGCCGGGCGGCGGGCCACCCCGAGGCCGAGCTCCACCCCCAGCACGCCCGCGCCACCCGCCGCGCGGGGCTGCTGCCCGCGTGGGCGCGCTTCGTGGTGCGCCGGCGCCTGGTGAGCGTGCTGTCCGTCGTCGTGCTGCTCGGGCTGGTGGCGGTGCCGGTCGCCTCCCTGCGCACGACGCTCGGTGACGACAGCACCGCCGAGGAGGGCAGCCAGCAGCGCCGCGCCTACGACCTCGTCGCCGAGCACTGGGGCCCCGGGGTCAGCGGGCCGCTGCTCGTCCTGGTCGACGGCGGTTCCGACCCCGCGGCGCAGGCCGCGCAGCTGGTCGGTGAGGTGCAGGGGCTGGGCGACATCGCCACCGACCTGCCCGGCGGCGGAGTCATCGGACCCGTCCCCTCACCGGACGGCACCGCGGCGCTAATCACCGTCATCCCCGCGAGCGGACCCTCGACCGACGAGACCACCCGGCTCGTCTCCGACATCCGCGCCCTGCCGGCGACCGGTGACGGCGAGGTCAGCGTCACCGGCTCGACGGCCGTCAGCGTCGACATCTCGGCCAAGCTCAACGGCGCCCTGCCGGTGTACCTCGCCGTTGTGGTCGGCCTGGCGCTCGTGCTGCTGCTGCTCGTGTTCCGCTCGGTCCTGGTGCCGGTCACCGCCGTGCTCGGCTTCCTGCTGACCGTGGGGGCTGCGCTCGGCGCCACCGTCGCCATCTTCGAGTGGGGCTGGCTGCAGCAGCTGGTCAACACCACGACCGAGGCACCGATCATCTCCTTCGCCCCGATCCTCGTGGTGGGCATCCTCTTCGGCCTCGCGATGGACTACCAGATCTTCATCGTCAGCCGGATCCACGAGGCGCACTCGCGGGGCGTCGAGCCCACCGCCGCCGTCGTCACCGGCTTCCGCGCCGCGGCCCCGGTGGTGCTGGCCGCCGCGACGATCATGCTGTCGGTCTTCGGGGGCTTCGTGCCCGAGGGCAACGCGACCATCAAGCCGATCGCGTTCGCCCTCGCCGTCGGCGTGCTCTTCGACGCCGTGCTCGTGCGCATGGTGCTGATCCCCGCCGTGCTCGCGCTGCTCGGGCCGGCCGCGTGGTGGCTCCCGCGCTGGCTGCGGTGGCTGCCCGAGCTCGACGTCGAGGGCCGGGCCCTGGAGGACGCCGGGCCCCGCCCGGCCTGACCCCGGCCTGACCCCGGCCTGACCCCGGCCTGACCCCGGCCTGACCCCGGGCTGAGGCCCCGCCCGGGGAACAGGGCGGCGCGCGGCGGGGCTGCACCTGGTCCCGGCGCGCGCGCCGCCCCCACCGGAAGGCCAGCTGTGAGCACCCCCACCACCTCGTCCACCCCCCTGCAGGGCGCGCTGCCCGACCGCGCACCCACCCCCGTGCGCACACCCCCCGAGGGCGCCCACGCGCTGGTGGTCGGCGCGAGCGGCATCAGCGGGTCGGCGCTCGTGCGCCAGCTGGCCGAGGCGGGCTGGCGGGTGACGGGCCTGTCGCGCTCGCCCGTCCCCGGCTCACCCGCCGAGCACGTGGCCGCCGACCTGCGCTCCCTGGACTCGCTGCGCGAGGGCCTCGGCGACCTCGGGCCCACCCACGTCTTCATCACCGCCTGGTCGCGGCAGGAGACCGAGGCGGAGAACATCCGCGTGAACGGCGGCATGGTCCGCGACCTGCTCGCCGTCCTCGGACCCCAGGGCACGCTGCGGCACGTGGCGCTGGTCACGGGCCTGAAGCACTACCTCGGCCCGTTCGAGGCCTACGGCCGGGGCGACCTGCCGGACACGCCCTTCCTGGAGGACGCCGAGCGCCTGCCCGTCGACAACTTCTACTACGCGCAGGAGGACGAGCTCTTCGCGGCCGCCGCCGCGCACGGGTTCACCTGGAGCGTGCACCGCTCCCACACCGTCATCGGCCACGCGGTGGGCAACGCCATGAACATGGCCTCCACCCTGGCCGCGTACGCCGGGATCCAGCGCCACCTGGGCCGTCCGCTGGTCTTCCCCGGCTCGCGGGCGCAGTGGGACGGCGTGGTCGACCTCACCGACGCCGACCTCCTGGCCGACCACCAGCTCTGGGCGGCGACGACGCCGGCCGCGGCCGACACCGCGTTCAACGTCGTCGACGGCGACCTGGTCCGCTGGCGCCGCCTGTGGCCGCGGCTCGCCGAGCACCTCGGCGTCGAGGCCCAGGGCCCCTCCGACGAGCCCCGGCCCCTGGAGCAGCAGATGTCCGGCGCCGAGGACGTGTGGGGGGAGCTGGTCTCCGAGCACGGCCTGGTCGAGCCCGACCTGGCGCGCGTCGCGTCGTGGTGGCACACCGACGCCGACCTCGGGCGCGAGATGGAGGTCTTCGCCGACGTGACGCGCAGCCGCCTCCTGGGCTGGACCGGCTTCGTCAGCACCGAGCGCGCGCTGCTGCGCCTGGTCGACCGCTACCGCGCCGAGCGCCTGGTGCCCTAGCGCCCGAGACCGGTGGCGCCGGGGCTCAGCGCAGGACGACGGCGACCACCGCGACGTCGTCGGACGACGGCGCCGGCAGCATCGCCGCGAGCACCGCGTCGGCCAGCTCCTCGGGGTCGCCGGTGGTGCTCGCGGCCCGTGCCGCCACCTCGCGCAGCCGGGCGATGCCCTCGCCGAGCGGCTGGTCGCGGCGCTCCACCAGGCCGTCGGTGTAGAGGAGCAGGGTCTCGCCGGCCCGCAGGGTGCTGCGCGTGAGCCGCCGCTGCGTGCTCGGCTCGATGCCCAGGAGCAGGTCGGTGTCGGCTGCCTCCAGCAGGCGCACGCTCCCGTCGGCGCTGATGAGCAGCGGCGGCGGGTGGCCGGCGTTCGACCACTCCAGCACCGTCGAGGGCTGCTCGTCGGGCTGCTGGACGGGGGGCGGCAGCCGCACCACGGAGGCGGTCGCGGGGGTGTCGACGCCGGAGGCGCGCATCAGCACGTCGGTGCGCGTGAGCACCTGGGCCGGGTCGTCGTCGCCGACCATCCCCAGGGTCCTCACGATCGACCGCAGCTGCGACATGGCGGCGGCCGCCAGGGTGTCGTGGCCCATCACGTCGCCGATGACGACCACGGCGGAGCCCCCGGGCTGGGCGTACACGTCGTAGAAGTCGCCGCCCACCTGGGCCGCCTCGGCCGCGGCCACGTAGCGGACCGCGACCTTGACGTGCTCGGGCGCGGCGTTGGGCGACAGGTGCAGCAGGGAGCGCTGCAGCCCCGCGGCCAGGTCGCGCTGCTGGCGGTACAGGCGCGCCCGGTCGAGGGCCAGGCCCGCTCGGGCCGCGATGTCGCGGGCCAGTGCGAGGTCGTCGTCGGTGAGGGGCGCGCGTCCGGGACCGGTGCCGAGCGTCATGACGCCCAGGGTCCGCTCGCGGCTGCGCAGCGCGACGGTGGTCATCGAGGAGGGCCGCAGCTCGGACAGCGCGTCGCGGGCCGCGCCCGGGTGCATCAGCCCCGCCAGCCCCTCGGCGGTGTCGAGCTCGGAGGCGCGCCGCGCGTCGTCGTCACTCAGGCGCGAGCTGCCGGGTCGCGTCACCAGCCCGAGGGCGTCGCGTCCGCGGGCGGTCAGCGCCGCGAGGCGCCCCCGCGCGTGAGCGTCCAGCGCCTCGCGCAGGTCGGGGTCGTGGTGGTGCCAGGCGACGTCGTGCAGGCCGAGGCGGGCCGAGGCGGGGGCCGAGGGACCCGTGGTGGCCACGACGGGGCCCACCTGACCACCGGTGGGCGCGCTGCCCGGTGAGGCGAGCACGGCGTCGTCGCCCACGACGGCCAGCACGGCGAAGTCGGCCACGGAGGGGACCATCAGCTGCGCGAGCCGGTCGCACGCCTGGTGGGCGTCGGTGGTGGCCGACAGCTGCGTGCTCACCTCGGCGAGCAGCTGCAGCCGGCTGTGGGCCTCCTCGGCGGCGGCGCGGGCCGCTCGCTCGGCGTCCAGGGCGCGGTCGCGCTCGGCGTCGGCCGCCACCCGCCCCGACACGTCGGTCTGGATGCCCACGTAGTGCGTCACCCGCCCGTCGGCGTCGGTGATGGGGCTCATCGCCACCTGGTTCCAGAACGCGGTGCCGTCGGCGCGGAAGTTGAGCAGCACCTCGGTGACCGAGCGACCCGTGTCGAGGGCGTCGCGCATGCGCCGCGTGGTGGCGCGGTCGGTGCCGGGGCCCTGGAGGAAGCGGCAGTTGTGCCCGACGGCCTGCTCGAAGGTGTACCCGGTGACGGCGGTGAAGGCGGGATTCACCCAGACCAGCGGCAGGTCCTCCTGGGCGGCGTCGGCCACGGTGAAGGACAGCCCCGTGGCCAGCACGGCGGCCTCGCGCACGGCGACGGCGTCGGACGGGGCGGGCTGCAGCCCGGGGGAGGGAGCGGCGCTGTGCGTGCGCGCGTGGGCCGCCTCGGCGCGCTCCTGCAGCTCGTCGCGGTCGCGCACGGGCAGGAACACCACCAGCGCGTGCCCGCGCAGGTTGGGGGCGTCGTCGAGGGGGAGGGCCACCACCCACAGCGGCTCGCGGCGCTCGCCGAGGTCGCTGGAGCGGGCGGCGGAGACGCCCTGGCCCGCGACCGGCTCGAACCTCGCGATGCGGGAGAGGGGGTGGGCGGTCTCGTCGAGGGGCTCGCCCTCGAGGTCGCGCAGGTCGGCCGTGGCGGCCCACTCGTCGGCGCTGACCGGGAGGACCAGCGACGGCGCCATCTGCGCGGCCACCTCGTTGGCGTACAGCACCTGGCGCGCCTCGAGGTCGACCATCAGCACCGCCGCCGGTGCCTCCGGCCGCACCTGGGCGACGCCGCGGGGCAGCACCCGCCCCGAGAGCGGCGAGGCGGGTGGCGCGCTGCGGCGCTGACCCGGGACCTCGTGCGTCTCGGTCGTCTCGGACCCGTCCACCCTGGAGCTCACCCTCCGCCGTCGTCGATCTGGTTCGTCACCGCTGGTGGAGCACGCGCGCCAGGCCGCCCTGGGCTCCCGGCCCTGCAGACCTGCAGAGGGGCCTACACCGTAAGCACCCCCCGGGCGGAGGACACACCGGAGGACGGCCCGGCGTCAGGACGCGCCGTCGTCCGGGGGTCCGCCGGCGGGTGCGTCGGGGGCCGTCGCGGAACCCAGGTCGGGGTGGACCGACAGCACCGAGGTCAGCCCCATCATCGTCAGCGTGGTGGTGAGCTCCTCCGAGGTGCTGACCACCCGCACCGGGAACCCGGCCGCCTGGGCCCGGCGGTACGCGCCCAGCAGCACGCCCAGGCCCGAGGAGTCGACGAAGGGCACCTGCTGCAGGTCGACGACGAGCCCGCCCTCCGGGGCGCCCGCGCCGGGGGCGCGGCGTGCCGCCACGTCGTCGACCTCGTCGGTGAGCGCGGTGGTCAGGTCGGGCGCGGCGAAGACGTCCAGGTCTCCGACCAGCCGCACGACGCGCCAGCCGCGCAGGTCGCCGGCGTCGAGCTCGATGTGCACGTGGGTCCCTCCGGTGGCCGCGTCCGTCACCCTGACTCCCGCGGCCCGGTCGAACCTAGGCGCTGATCGTCACCGGTGCCCGTCGACGTGAACCACCCCCTCGGGGGCGGCCCCGGTCAGAACGGCGCGGCCGCCACCGACGCCGCGCCGGCCGCCACCAGCGCTCCCGCGAGGCGCAGCGCGTCGGCGCGGCGCAGCCGGCGCACCAGCCGCTCCGAGCGCCCCCGCGCCGCGAGCGCACCGTGCGCCGGGCCCGCCGTGGTCGCCGTCACGCCGACGACGGCGGTGCACGCCACGACGGCGAGCAGCGACCACGTGTCGCGCGGGCCGGCGAGCAGCACCCCGGCGCAGGCCACCGCGAGCAGCCCGTAGACCACCGCGACCACGGGGGTGGTGCGCCGCCGGTGGGCGTCGTGCTCGTCCGCCCAGCGCTCCTCCGGAGCGCCCAGCAGCACCGGGTAGACCAGGGCGGTCACCACGAGCTGGAACCCCAGGTGCAGCGCCGTCGCCGCGAGGAGCAGGACCGTCACCACCGGGGCAGCCTCCCACCCGCCGCCAGCACCCGCCGGCCGCTCCGCCGGGTGAGACTGGGCGCGTGCACCCCGAGACCGATGCGGCGCAGGCCCCCGGCCTGCCGCGGTGGGCGCGCCGCGGTCTGCTCGGGGCGGTGGTGCTGTCGGTGGTCGGTCTGCTCAGCGCCCTCCCCGGCGTGGTGAGCGGCGCCCCGGGGCCCGGGGGGACGCCCGCGCCCTACGGCGTGGCCGGGTGCGCGCCGCAGGCGGGCGCAGGACCCGTCGACGTCTCCGTGACCGCCCGCGCGGTGGACGACGGCGGTGGGCCGCTGACCACCCTCGGCGGTGCGGGGCTCGACGTCGGGGCCAGCGTGCGGGACCTCGGCGGGTACGCGGCCGAGGGCGTTCCGCCGTGCGACGTCGTCCAGGTCAGCGTCCACCTGCACGACCCGGCCGCCGGCGGCGCGGTCGAGGGGTCGCTGGAACCCGGTGCCGGCCCGCTGGCGGTCACCGGTGAGGGGGGCGGTGAGCTGGTGGCCGTCGACTGGCCCACCTGGGCCGGCTCGCTCCCGGAGAGCGCCCGCGGGGGCGAGCTGCACGAGCAGGCCGCGTGGCTGGTGACGCTGGTCGACCCGCGGCCCGGCACCTACCGGCTGGCCGGGCGCGTGACCGCGGCGGACCCCGCGGGCGCGTCGGGCGGCGTCGAGGTGGTCGTCACCGTCGTCCTCAGCACCTGACCCGCGGTCAGCCCCGGTGGGGCACCCGCGACCTGCGGGGCTGGCCGGCCGCGCGCGGCGAGCGACGCGCTCGGGGCAGACTCCTCGCGTGAGCGGAGACGACGTCGTCACGGGCCGGGTGCTCTCGGTGAACACCGGCCGCGAGCGCCCCATCGCCGCCAAGGCGGGGACCACCGGCATCGACAAGCGGCCGGTCTCCGGGCCCGTCGCCGTGCGCGCACCGGGGCCGAAGGGGACCGGTGGCAGCGGTCTCGCGGGCGACCACATCAGCGACACGGCCCACCACGGCGGTGACGACCAGGCCGTCTACGCCTACGCCCGGGAGGACCTCGACGCCTGGGGCCTGGAGCTGGGGCGCGAGCTGCCCGGCGGGACCTTCGGGGAGAACCTCACGACCGCTGGTGTCGACGTCAACGGGGCCGTCATCGGCGAGCTGTGGGAGGTCGGCACGGCCCTGCTGCAGGTCACCAGCCCGCGGGTGCCGTGCGTGACGTTCGCGGTGTGGCTGGGGCAGGACCGGTGGGTGCCGCGCTTCACGCAGGCGCGGACGCCGGGGGCGTACCTGCGGGTGCTCCGCGACGGCGAGGTCACCGCGGGTGACGGCGTGCGGGTGGTGGAGCGGCCCGCTCACGGCGTCGACGTCCGGACGGTCTTCGCCGCCACGACCACCAGTCCGGAGCTGCTGCCGCTGCTGCGGGACGTGCCCGAGCTGCCCGCGGAGGACCGCGCCCAGGTGCTCCGCCGTCTCGACGGCCGGTGACCCGGGCCGTGGACGACGCCCGCACCGACCCCCCGGTCGCCGCAGGGGAGGCCGCCACGGTGGTCGGGTTCCTCGACCTCCTGCGCGAGACCGTGGCGCTCAAGACCGCCGGGCTCGACGCCGACCAGCTGCGCGCGGCCCACCCGCCGTCGGCGATGACCCTGGGTGGGATGCTCAAGCACCTCGCCTTCGTGGAGGACCACTGGGTCGGGCAGGTCCTCCTCGGCAGGCCTCCGAGCCCGCCGTGGGACTCCGCCCCCTGGGAGGACGACCCCGACTGGGACTGGCACTCCGCTGCCGATGACGACGCCGCGGCGCTGCGGTCGCTGTGGCGCTCCGCCGTGGAGCGCTCGCGAGCCGACCTGCCGCTGGACGACCTCGGCCGGCTCAGCGCCGTCGAGCGGCACGGCGAGCGCGTGTCGGTGCGCTACGTGCTGGTGCACCTGGTCGAGGAGTACGGGCGCCACGCGGGGCACGCCGACCTGCTGCGCGAGGCGCTCGACGGCGCCACGGGGGAGTGACCCGCCCGACCCGCTGTCAGTCCAGCCACGACCCGGCGAGGGGGCTGAGCACCACGCAGGCGACGAGCACCGCCGCCGACAGCGCCACCACCGCGGCCGCGGGGGCCACCTGCCGGCGGGAGCGGCCCTCCCGGACCTTCTCCACCACGTCGACGCCGGCGACGAACAGCCCCACGAAGCCGACGAGCGGGGCGGTGGTGGTCGCGAGCCACACCAGCACCTGGGCCGCCTGGTCGTGGGCCCCGTCGAGGTGGTCCACCCCGGCGGCGGCCGCGAGGAGGACGGCGCAGCCGAGCACGGCAGCGGCGAGGAGCAGCAGGGTGCGCAGGCGCAGCGGGCCCGCCGGGCTGAGGGCCGGGTCAGCGCTGACCGCGGCGTCCTGGACGCTCACGGGGCCGATGGTGGATCTGGACGCCACCGCAGCGCAAGGCCGACACCCCGCTCGAGCCACGGACGGCGCACGCGGCGGCTGCTCGCTACCGTGCCGCCGTGCTCGACGACGACGCCTCCCGCCCGGTGCCCGGCCACCCCGAGGCCCTGGAGCGGCTCCGGGCACGGGTCCGGGAGCTCGGCGGGGCGCTGGAGGAGCACGCGGCGCTCGTCGACCGCGGCTCGGCCGAGGGCCGGTCTGACGGCTGGGAGGCGTCGGCCGGGGCGCTGCGGGCCGCCCTCGACGCCCTCTCCGAGGCCGGGCGCGCCCTCACCGGTTCCTCGCCCGAGCCCGAGGACGACGACGGTGACGATGCGGTCTGGCCCGTCCCCGACGCCTCGCTGGAGGAGGCGCCCGTGGTCACCGTGCTCGGGCGCTGGGACTACGTCGTCACGGATGCCGCCGCTCTGGTGCAGCACGGCCGGGCCGCCCACCTCGCCGTCCACCCCCGCGACGACCACGAGGACGCCGTGCTCCGCGTCCCGTCCGTCACCGCGGCCGTCGACGCGGTGCTGCGGGGGCCGGTGCTGGCGGCGCTCGAGGACGCCCCGGGGCTCGCGCCCGTCGCGTCGGCCAGCCAGGTGCTGCAGCACGCGGGCTCCTCCGACACCGAGCTGGAGACCGACCCCTTCGGGCTCACCCGGGGGCCGGGCCCTGTGCCTGGCGCGGCAGCTCCGCCTGGGGGCGACCTGTGCGGCTGCGGGCACGTCCGCGGTCCCCAGGACCGCCACGTCAGGTTCTCCCTGCCCGACGCCGTCTTCGAGAGGGTCTCCGCGGGGGAGGAGGTGCCGGACCTCTGGATGAGCCACGACGACGCCGAGAGCTCGGTGATGCTGGCCGCGCCGGGCCTGGGGTCGTTCGTCAGGGTGCTGCTGCGGGTCCGGCTCGACGACGGCACCAGCCTCACGTACGGCACGTGGCTCCAGGTCGAGCACGACGAGCTGCTGCGCGCCGACGAGGTCTGGTTCGCGCCCGAGTACTCCGACCTCGTCCTGGAGGGCAGGCTCGGCAACGACGTCCCGCCGGGAGGCGTCCTGGGGGCGCACGCCCGCGCCGTCGTCACCGACCCCGACGCGACCCCGAGCATCGACTCCTCGGACGACAGCGTGCTCGCCCGCGTGCTCACCGAGGTCTGGGGAGCCCACCTGCACCCCGGCGCGTGAGTCCCGGTCAGCCGCAGCTGGCCGCCGTCACGAGCCACGCGCCCAGCGAGGACTGCCGGGTGAGCACCTCCCAGCTGCCGTTGACGAAGGTCCGCTCGCCCTCGACGCCCTCGTCCACCGCGGTCCAGCCGTCGGGCGGGGCACCGGGGAAGACGCCCAGGTTCCCCGACCGCGCGTCGAAGGCGGGTCCGTCGAGCCACGCCGAGAGCGCTCCCGCGGCCGACGGCTCCCCGTCGAAGCTGCCCGCCACGTCGGCGGTGAAGCTCGTCTCGCACGGACCGGCCGTGCCCGACGCGGGCGCGAAGGGGCCCACCTGCTCGACCTCCCGCCACGACGCTCCGGAGGTCAGGGCGGTGCACCCCGCGAGCAGGGCCGCAGCACCCGCCACCAGGGCGACGGTCCCTGCCCGCCGGACCGGTCGTGCCACCGGTCGCCTCCGGGTCCCAGCGGTCGCCCGGCGGATCGGCTCGGGGCTGCTCACGGTCAGATCATGGGGGACGTGGCCCAGCCCGCGCAGACCTGGCAGCGGCGCCTCGCCGAGGAGGTGCTGCGCTCCGCGCGCGACGAGGCGGGTGTGGGGGCTGCGGAGGTGGGCGGGTCGCTCGCGGACCCCGGCGGCGTGCAGGTCGTCCGGCTCGACGTCGTCGTGCACCACCGTGGGGCTGTCAGCGTCGAGGCGCCGCCCGCGGTGGAGAGCGACCTCGCCGGTCCTGCGTCGCCGACTGCTCCGGTCTCGAGGTCCTGCCGCGCCAGGCGGGCCGCCGAGACGGCTCGACCTGTCGGAGCACCGTCTCGACGTGCCGGGACGCGGGGTCGGTTCCGACCCGTCGCGCCGGTGTTCCGGCACCTCGAGGCGGGGAGCAGTCCCCAGGGCTGCTGCAGACCCGGTGGGCGATCGTCCTGGAGGACCTCGACGGGACGCTGGTCGACAGCGAGGGCGCGCGCTGCACATGAGCGGGCTCTCGACCGCGTGGGTCAGCCACCACCGACCGCGGAGGTCCTCCGCCAGCTCCGGCGAGGGGCGCACCGCCCTGCACGAGCAAGGCGGCCGGAACGCCTTCCGAGGCCGGTCTGGAGGGTCGTGTGCATGCTGGGCGGGACCGGACCGGCCGCGCCCGGTGCGCACCGGCTTCCACCGGTGCCCGGGCTTCCACAGGTGCCCGGGAGTGCCACGATCGGCCGGTGACCGACGCCGCCGACCTGCTGCTGGCCGGCCCGCGCGGCCGGCGGGCGCTCGCGGTTCTGCTCAGAACCCCGCACGACCCCGGCGCGGGGGAGTCCCTCTGGCACGCCGGGACGCTGCTCGCCCACCTGGCCGCTGGCCGCACCACGGAGCGCGCCGTGGCGGACCACGCGGCCGCTGCGGTCGCCGAGGCCGACCTGGCGGGGGTGGTCGCCACCACTGACCCCGCCGCGCTGCTGCCGGCGCTGCAGGAGGCCGTCGACTGGGCCTGGTACTGGCAGGAGCCGACCGAGCACGACGTGCTGCTGGCGCTCCCGCTGGTCGCCGCCGAGCTGCGCCCCGTGGCCGCAGCGGTGCTCGCGAGCCCGGCCGCGGCGTGGTGGTCGCTCCGGTGCGACACCGGCG
>Ga0325403_1004211_pt1 | contig 13358 bp, 8 predicted proteins | sample PopdelMetagenome_19_FD_205665 | JGI IMG/M metagenome (GOLD analysis project Ga0325403, IMG submission 205665) | Populus deltoides microbial communities from Bellville, Georgia, United States - Xylem-PdKOR-R4 | ecosystem: Host-associated > Plants > Phyllosphere > Stem > Wood/Secondary xylem...
CCATAAATTACTCTTTTCAGATAATGGAGTTTACTCTAATTAAAAAAAAAGTGATTTATTCAATTTTTCCTGTGTTTTCTTTCGTTACGTATATGATGGACCTGAATCCCAGATAGAAAGAGAAACTGTCGGCAGACACGGAATTCTCAGCAGCTCCGAAATAAAAAGACGAGCTTGATTGAATAATCTAAGCTGCCCTCTGTCCTAACAAAACCTGTTTTACCAGGTAGTTTGGAAGATAGACTAGTCTAGTCCAAAGACATAAACTTATGAGTCACGTTGGATTCGTCTGGACAAATGCAGTTGATTTTCGATGCAATCCTATAGGAAAAGGGACTTGTTGGAGATTGACTTTGAAACTAAGAACATTATAATCACAATTAAACATGTATTTATGAGGTATAAGAACATACTGAGTTGATTAATTTGTAGTTCTTATCACTGTTCTTTTCGTTTTTTCCATATAAAGAATCGTGTTCCAAAAAACACGTCACAAATTAATCGAGATCGTGTGACTGGTTTGTCTTTCACAGTCATCTTCAGAACGAAGACAGAGGGGGGAAAAAAGTCCATTTACAAACCAAAGTTCCATATTTTCAGTCCAACCAAACAGTTCAAGCCATCGGACCAAATCTCAGGCAAGATTGACCTTCGAATATGACCAGATTTGTGGACCCAGCAATATCCTTTCCCAATGAGATCAATAACAGAAACAAAAACGTCCTTTTCTTTTTAATATTCTCAAGCAATGACACGTCATTGTAAAAAATAGACCAGCTCCACCTTTCCTTTTCTCCTTTGAGCCAAAAGAGAATGACAAAAAGCAGCAGCTTTGTAATAATAAAAACGACGCTGGTTTTGACATAACCCATGAGATTATTACACAGGGTAAGAAGAGGTAATATTCTATGCTCTTGGAGGAAGGAAATCGTGGCTGGCATTCAAATTGTATCCGGTGGTTGCGAATATGCGGAGAATCGTAATAAGAGCAAGGCCCATGCCTTGTTTGCCACTTCTGTCTTGAAATAAGTAGAGTTCTATTGATTCTTTTCCTACGGCCCTTGTCCTAGAAGATAAAGAAATCTTGCGGTGTAACCTCTATTTCAATGGTACTGTGAAAAAACATTAAATATAATGTTTAAAAAATATTAAATTTCATTTTTAATATTTTTTAATAATTTTAATGTATTAATATTAAAAATATAATAACATAATAATATATCTTTAAATAAAAAAAACACTTGCAAAAAAACTGAAGACGGTAACGAAAAAACATGTATTATCGAGGAGAGTGATTCCTCACAAATCTTGTCGGTTTGTGAACCAACCAGTACAGGCAAAATCTTGTCGGTTTTGGACGCCGTATGAAAAGCATGTATGTATTCCCGAGAAGAGTGAACAAAATGAACCAACCAGCCATTCATTGAATTCTTATACTAAACTTATTTTCTACATTGGCTATTTATGCCATCGATTACGGCATGCTGAGAACCATATGTATTCTCGAGAAGAGTGATTTCTCATGACCCCGGTGGCGCGAGACGGATTTTTTTTTTAATGTAAAAAAATATTTAAATGATAATAACTCATTTAATTCAGCTTAACTTAACTAATATATAACCTGGTATATAAAATTAAATAACTTCATATAAAAAAAACTTAAAAAATATTAAAATTCAAGATTCAATAATTTAATATAAAATGATAAAATAAAAAAACATCAAATAAAAAAACTCAAGTTCGATATGTTAACCCGCGATCCGCGTTACGATATCAATATAAAATTAAACTGTTTAAAATTAACCTAGAAAAAGAACTAAACTTATATCAATAAAAAAAAAAAGTTGTAAAAAGAACCCGAGTTAGCTTGATGAAATCATGACTCGTGATAGCCCCACTTTAAAGAAAACAACAAAAAATCACAAAGCTTGAGACATGATAACTTAATCTAAATGATGAAATTGAAAAAAAAAAATTGAAGCAGCCCGAGTTAACTTGACTAACACATAACCTGCGACATGGGATGTGCATAAAAATAATAATTTTAAAAAAAATTATCTAGAAAAAAAATCAAAGTTAAATTAATAAAAGAAGTTTTTTTTAAAAAAAAAACTATAACCTAGTGTCAAACGATAATATTTAAAAAAAAATACTAAAATATACTAAAAAAATAAACTCGGTTAACTCGACTATCTCACAACTAGAGATATAAAATTGTGATAACTCTATGGGAAAAAAAAAACAAATAATAAAGCTTAAAATCAAATATCAATTGATGAAATTAGAAAAAAATAACAACCCAAAAAAAAACTTAATGTTAAATCAGAATAATTTTTGAAATTGGTGACTTGAGTCACGAGACCAATTTTAGTATAAAAGCTAAATGAAAGAAAATAACGAGAGACTAAATTAGAAGATAGAATAAATTATGAAATGGATAAAAATAGGAATAAAAAAATGGAGATCAAAATAAAATAATAAATAAAAAAAAAATAAAAAAAATATTCAAGGGTAAAATTGAATAAAAAAACAAAAATAATGAAAAGAATTTAAAAAACCTTTTAAAAGAATAATGACCAGATTTGATAAAATAAATAAATAAAACAAAATGTTTATGGACAAAATTAAAAAAAAAACTTTAAAAAACATTTTAAACAAAACAAATAACAATTAAAACAACAAAGACTAAAATTGAAGTAAACAACAACCAAATGATACATGTAGTCTTTGAAAGGGCCAAAGAGAAAATCAAGGTGTGAAGAGATAAAAGAGGGAGGAAAATAAAAAATATTCACGAGAGATCAATCACACCTCCATTGTTGACGCATGTCATACCACTATAGGAGACAACTTGTCATTTCCAATGCTGTCGTGGATGATGAGATTTGAACACCAAAAAATACTACACATGTCGTCTAAATAGCTGGCGCGTGTTACACGCTCACTAACATAATTGTCCCTCATTTGAATAGACCGTACCGAAAAACATTAATTTTATTTTTTATAAATGCAAGGGTGTTATGGTTATTTTGCTGTGTATTTGAAGCTTAAAAATACAAAAACATCTCTTATACCCAGCTTTATTTTTATTTTTTTAACTCTCAAGGGTATATAAATCACTATACTGTTCATTTAAAATGTAAATGGACTTATTGAAAATACATTCACACCCTAATACCATGCTATTTAAGTTTTTAAAGAAATGGTAAAATAATATTTTTACTATAATTCTAGTAAACTGGGTATCAGTGCATAGTAAATAACTAGGCATGTTAATTTTATTTTTAATCGACAATCAATTATAACTTTATATATATATATATATATATTTGATCATAAATTTTGATTATAACTTAGATATTTAACTAATTAATTATTGCACAATGAAAAATAATTAAATACATAATCTCTTGAGTAGCGCCAAGTATCCTCATTTGAAAAATGTTTTCTTATTTCATTGAAATTTGACAGGCACAGGTTTTTTTTTAAAGAAAAAACCTTCAAACACGCATTACATCATAGGTGGCAGGGGTAGGGCGCGACACGCAATAAGTAGGGGTGGGGTTGGACTGCAAATATGGCAAGTCTTGGAGGAAGGAAGTAAAATAAAGAAGAATCTGCTCTTTTCCTTCTCTGCGCAATTAAAACAATTTCCATTCCACTAAAAAACCCTAATTCTAATTCTAATTTTAAACAAACCCTTCCTTTTCCTCCTCCATCCAGGAAAAGGATAGGGATAGGACCACCACCACCACCACCACCCTTCTTTCCTCCCTCTATAAAAATCATCACAGGCCAACCCTTCTTTTCCACAAATACATACACACCAATCTCCAAGCCCATCCTATCCCTCCCTCATCCACATATAACTCAATTTCTCCTCTCCTCACCTCCTTCAACAATGATCTTATAATCCCCTCTCCTTATCATCTTTGTTTTCCTTCTGGCATAACCAAATTTTTTTTTCTTTCCAAATGGCTATCCCCTGTCCATCTATTTTTGGATCAGAAATGCTACCCATTGAGTCAGGAGCCATGTCTCCTCCTCCTTCCCCATTAATTCTAACCCAAGACGAGCTCAAAAAAATCGCCGCCTACAAGGCCGTCGAGTTTGTCCAATCCGGTATGGTCCTCGGCCTAGGCACCGGCTCCACTGCCAAACACGCCGTCGACCGTATCGCCGATCTCTTATACCAAGGCAAATTGAATAACATTATAGGCATACCCACCTCTAAAAAAACCCACCAGCAAGCCGTGTCCCTTGGCATCCCTTTATCCGATCTCGATTCGCATCCCATAGTTGATCTTGCAATCGACGGTGCTGATGAGGTGGACTCGAATCTCAATTTGGTTAAGGGTCGTGGTGGGTCTTTGCTTAGAGAGAAAATGATCGAGAGTGCTTGCAAGAAGTTTATTGTTATTGTTGACGAGTCTAAATTGGTGCCTCATGTTGGTGCTAGTGGTGCCATGCCTGTTGAAGTTGTGCCATTTTGTTGGAAATTTACTCAAGATAGGCTACAAAGTTTGTTTGCTTACGCGGGGTGTGTTGCGAAATTGAGGTCTAATAATGGGGGTGAAGATGGTGAGATTTTTGTTACTGATAATGGGAACTATATCGTGGATTTGTTTTTCAAGAAGGATGTCGGGGATTTAAAGATTGCTAGTGATGCTATTCTGAGTCTAGCTGGGGTTGTGGAGCATGGAATGTTTCTTGATATGGCAACCACTGTTATAGTTGCAGGCGAGCTTGGAATCACTATCAAGCATAAGTAGATTGAGATTTAGAAGATGGTGTTTCACAAATTTGAAATTTTTGATGGGGTACTAATCAAGTTGGAAAATTTGACTGCTTTGTTATTGTAACAGTATTGATAGAAATTGTGCTTTGGGGGGAGGTTGAGGGATCTCTCCGTAATTTTTTGTCAGAATTTTATTAGAGAGAGATGGTTAAGGCTTTAGGGTTTTAGGATTACTTTAGCAGTTGAATAATCTAAGCTTATTGAACGTCAGCTGTCATCTCATGTTCTTTTCAATATAAAATTGGCCCTCCTTTCCTGTTGATTGTTTTAGTTTTCATATTCTATGTATTTTGATATGTTTTAATTGACCGGATTAGAGTCATTAGGCTTCTTGTTAAAGCAAAGGGTTTCTGCTCTGTGCTGTTGAATATGCATAACTGTTGCTCTGTGATTGCAACTTGGCAACAATATGTAATACAGGGTGTCTAGTCTGTGTCGTTACTGATAGTGATTGAAGGGGCAAAACATACTTGTTTTTTCTTTCAGCAAGCTTTTGTTTGGCTAATTCTTGTCAAGCTCCGCATAGGTTGAAGGATGAGGAGTATATACTTCTGCTGCTGGAGTGCAGTGCTTTTTGTGTGTTTTTCTTTTTCTAGTTAATGGTTGCGCTGAGCTGTTTGAAAGAGCTATTTTAGTGCATGTCTTGAGAGGCAGAAGCCCCATTTTTTAAGGTTGCTCGCATCTTTGTTCCTCCATGGTTGAATCTGTTGGCCGTTTTCTTTTTTTTTCTGTTATGAATATAAACGGCTGTTTTAGTAAACATGGTAAATTCAGGTAAGGTTCGCTGACCCTGTTCCTGGTCTCATAAATCCTGTCTATAAGTAGTTAACCAACTTCTTGTTATTTTTCTTTAGAAGTGCTGGTTATCACTTTGTAAGTTGTGGACTTGAAGGAATTTGGTATTCTGGATTGGATTTTGGTCTGGTTCTATTGGAAAAATGATTTTGGTTATGGAGTTATGTTCATGGACGTTACTTTATGCAATCGCTCTGATACATTTCATTCACACGTGCTACTTGATGGAGTTACACCATGCCGTTGAGGATCATCAGTGTGTCAATAATTTCTAACAAGATATGCATCCTACTTGGGATGCTTCTTGGATTGGTGGTGTTCATAGAGAAACATTATGATGAACTCTGCTAGTTGAACTATATCTCATGTTCTGCTAGTGTTTGTTAATGTCAGTTCTAAAAAGGAGCTGCAAGGCCGATGCTTATAATTAAAGAGCAGTTTGTCACACAGGCTTACAAATAACATCAGTATATTGAGTTCTATACTTGAAATCCAAAAGTAAAAGATTTCTGAATGGAAACACATGTTGGGTTGGTTTTTTGAGGACTAATTTGCTATCAGAGGGGGCTATTTTGGAGACTAATTGGCTAACAGGTGCAATTTGAATTGCTTTCCTTCCCTACTTTATAGCTCAAGGGACTGAAACTTCCTGCAGACCAGGCATTAGACTAAACAGGCTATTTTGGTGGAGAAAAGAGCCCGGGCCTTATCGATTTTTTCTGATTTATTCCAGAAGTACCCAGGTATGGATGGACCTCAAATTGTGTATTAGATATGAAAAGTGAGGATAGTGCTTCAGTTCATCGTCCCTGCTTACTAATACAAAACTGGAGATACATTTTGCCTATATTGTGTTTTTTTGCATATTGGATGATCAACGGTGATTCTCTGGTTGGTGATGGAGCTCGTATTAACATACCTGTGCTCCTGATAGTATGGATGTGGATGCTCTTGCACTACAATTTCTGCCACTCTGAAAGATTACTGAGAGTATATACATGGGATTTTATCACTTTGAAAGGTCCTCGAGCTTAGTCATTGTACTGTAGTTACTTTCAAGGGCCCACTAATGGAAGAGAGCAGTGCGCACAAAAACATCCACAAGAGAGTGGATATGACCTTATGGAGTAACTGGGCTTGGGTTCATAAAGTTAATGGCCATTCTGTTTCCAAGTCATATACAGGCCTGTTTGAGGGCCCAGACATAGTGGTTTCATGACCATGTCGACGTACCAATGCTGGTGGGTAGGTAGGTGGGGGGGGCAAGGGATTTACTGATTATTAGGATCTGATGCGTTTATGAGCCTAAAGTCCTTGAAGCAAATTTCTACTAACAATCACTGAACTCGCTTCCTTTGTGCGTAAGAAAAGAGAAAGAACCACCTCCCAATTATCAGATGCTTACAATTTTACTGTTCATCTGTTGAAAAAGACACAGATTGAGCCAAAAGCAAATCTTGATAATGACATTGATGGAATGATAAAGTTTAGTGTAGAGTTTGATAAAGGTAGGGAAATGCTTTTTAACTTTCCTTTTTCTTTTTAACTTCTCTGAATTTTTGCAGAAAAGATAATAAAGGAACTTCGCAGATAGTGAGCCTCTTATTGGTCCTTTGTGGCACGAAAGAAATGAAGGAAGCAGCATTGAAGACAGTATTTTGGGCAGAAGAAAGAGCAAAAATGTGTGCTTAAGGATGCATGTAGAAAATTTATTATTACATTAGGTCCACGTCCGATGTATATATGCATGTTAATTAATGGGAATCAGTGAAGGTAAAGAAAAGCATGGACAAGAAGGGAGAAAAAAAAATGCATTAAGGACCCTTGAACTGTTAATAAACACCTTAAATTGGAATTCAGGAATATAATTCAGCCCACTTGCTGCACAGGCAAAAGGAGATATGATTTCATCCTTCATTATTTATCATCGATCGTTCTATCCTTGCATTGACTTTAATTAGCACAGCCTCATCTCTTGGTAATAATACATCATGGATTTAATTTTGGACTTGAGGTTGGAACTTGAACCTCCATGCATGATTTATAAGTTGCAGTCAAAATCCATCCAGACCTTCAAATCTTATGATCACTCGGTGCTGTGTTGATGGGTTCGTAACTCAGTACTTTCGTAAAACAAGAGAAGTAAGAAAAGGGCGTTGCAAATGGTAAGAAAAAAAGGAGGAAGAGGGGTTTCCTCCACCATGCAATCCTTAGTGGACCAAAAGTTAAAATGGAAAATAATAAACACCAATATTCGGCGGAAAGTAATATTGAGGTCATGCAAGCTCTGCAAGACGACGTACATTCTCACACACAACTTGCCTCTCTTGCTCCTTCAGGGAGCACCGAAAGGCCCTTTGTTAGGTTTGCAAATTGCAATGCCCCGTAGACATGCACCTTTATACGTTGCGTAGCTTGGTTTAGACAGCATAACATATATATATATAGTCAAAGTATTCTCCCTGTACTTTAGCTTCTACTAGGTCATGTTCTTACATGTCGGTAAACGTTAATTTCCTTTGACAGCAACAAGAGGCTCCAAATTAAGAACAGTGACTGAACAGACATAATCCTCTATACTAGCTAGTTAATTTCCTAAATTTATTTTGATGATGAAGATTTGTATACACGAACCGGTGGTTAATTGTTTTGCAGTTTTGCTGCATGTGTCGTGTGTGACCTGCTACCTTGTCATCAACAGTACTCTCAGCACCAAGTCACATGTCCATGGCTCCAGAAGAGACCCAGATTCAGACGAGGCAGAAATGATGACAAAAGATGCGCACAGCTCAGCCTCTCAGGCTGGGGATGTGGACGTATAAATAGGATGGCCTCCCTCTAGACCGACATGTATATTAGCTATTATTCACGCTGCTACGAAGTGCCCACGAAATGATCTCACCTCCCAACTAAAAATGCAGAAAATTAAAATGGGAGAACGTAATGATTGATTGGTATGGAATTGCTACAGTTTATATGGTAAATATAATAAGAGATTATAATTTATGGTAACAAATTAAACTAAATTGATCTTTTAATCTCTTCTGGTTAGTTCGTATCTTTTAATGATCTTATTTGATTATTGATTAGTTATAATTATTTCATTTTTTTACATTATATTATCTAATAAAAACCAAACCAATTTCTTCACTACATCTATCTATAGTATCAAAAAAAAAAAAACGCAAATTACTTTATTTCCGTACTATATCATGGATATTTGGGTGGTTTTTAGAATAATCTGAAGAACGATAGTGAAGACAAAAAATAATTCTTTTCAGTATAGAGGGGAAAATATTTTTAGAAGCCTTTTCTCCTATTATCTGTTTAATTCACCCTGGGCGTAGTTAGGGTTTTAAGAATAGGAGGCCAAGTATGAAAATACTAGTAATTTAAACAAGCAAATAGAACAAGCGTCTTTGTCAACAAATTGAACATTTCACAGGAAATTTGAGCCCGCCATCCATTTCAAGCATCTTTTCCATGTTGATTCACCTTCTTTCAATCTTGTTTTTTTGTCGATAAATTTAAATCATTTATCCTTTAATTTAACCCCAAAAAAATGCAATAGCCAAAAAAAATAATTTAACAACCAAAATAAAAAAAATGAATAGTAAATAATTCACAATGCTTAGTTTAGAAACACGGATGAAATGGTGTTTTTAAAAAATTAATTTTTTAAATTAAAATTGTTTTTAATTGTTTTGATATGATAATGTGAAAAATATCTTTTTAAATAATAATAATATTATTATTTTAATATAAATAAAAAATACTTTAAAAAACAAACCATTAAATTTTTGTTAACACGTGACTGGGCGATAATGCTTAGACAAATACAATATGGCTTAAAATGAGAAGACACCGATCATGATTTGACATTAAGTGTGTTAGGTATTCTTGTTTAAGTTGCATTTTTTAAATAAGTTTTATTTGAAATATATATTTTTTAAAATTTTTTTGACACTAACACATTAAAAATATTAATAAACACTAAATAAAAGTATTAATCTGATCTTCTTTTTCATATAAAACACATTTTTATCACACATCTAAATATAGTTTTTATAACAAAAATAAACACTTTCTTGAAATACATTTCTTTTCTAGCTATTTTTTTAGTAAACAGTATTTGTTTTTATTGTGACTTCGTGTTTCTGAAAAAACTGATTTTTTATTTAAAATAATATTTTTTATGTTATTTTGATTTGTTGATATTAAAAATATTATTTTAAAAATATAAAATATATTTTAATATTTTTTTAAAATATTTTTAAAAGCAATTAATTCTAAAAAATCACTCAGCCGAAAGGTAAGATCACATCAAAATGACGTTCCGTGCTAGTTTTGCTTTCTTTACCGCATCTGATAATGCAATATTGTCGCCGTGCCACGCCAGACGTCATACATCTCTTTAGCGTTATTTTGGTTTATTTCTTACCGCCATTCAGGACCAGGACTAGCAATTGCCAGCCATCCCTTCCGATGGGGACCTTGAACCACTCCATTTAAAACGGCCAAGCACAGCGAAAGCCAGACCCGACACCGATGACTACGTACGTCGGGATCTGGATTTGCCCTTTAATAATATACTAACCAGTTATGTTCTTGACTATAAGCTATGAAAATCAACACGGTCACGGAACAGGATATTTGGACCACGTAGTATTTTCATCTGAAGATAGGAACAACTTGGAAAGGCATTCTTTAATAAGGAAAATCTAGTCCCTTATTTTTAAATGCAATTATAAATTAGTCCTCGAGTCTTGTACGTGACAATGTTCTCCTTGCCCCATAATTTCAAAGAATATCTCTTCCACGGGATGAGAAAAAAGCAGAAAACGTGGCGCAATCTGCATCTTATAAAAGACAGATTGAATAAGCGCGGAGGAACCGCGTAATCAGGTGGCGGTGATGCGCAAAAGAGGCGCTCCTTTTCATGCAATGTGATTGATTGCAGAGGAACTGCTGGCCCCACAAATCCGCGCGTAGATATTAGACTCTGGGGTTTAGATGGGCCCAGCGTGTCTCTTGCCACGCGTCGCTTCAAGTCCCAAAACTAAGATTTCACTTCTCAGACAAGCAGAAAAAATGGAAAAACAGAGAGAGAGAGAGAGGGCAAAGATATAATAAAATGCTTTTCCAGATACATACATCACATATAATTACACGTGACAAAACAGATGCCATGTGATTTGATCTGATCCGCAATTAGATCCCATCAAAACAAAGGCTCTGTACGGGCCCCATCTCTCAACGAAGTAGTTGGTCTTTAGTCTTAACAAAATGGAGAGCAACATGATGCTACGCTACACCTAACCCACTCAATAAAATCTCCATGACAACTAAACGTTGTCATTAATTATTAACTACCGAAAGAAAAGGACCTTCTTAAACAAATACACACTGGATTTTACTTGCCTAAAATCGGCTCCCTCTACATGCACTCTTCATGTATTTCTATGCAAAACTAATTAAAATGCATATATATATATATATATATATATATTTTCCATTCACGAAAAGCACACAGCCTTTAATAAATAATAATAATCTTGTTAAGACATGGCAGCCCTTATAAGTGGTTCGGTAAACGCTGTTTTTTTTTTTAAAGAAATTTTTTGGATGCTGTAGCAAGGATGTATCTGTCATTAAGAATCATCTGAGGAGGCGAGTCAAGGATGCAAAAACTCCAAAAAGTGGATATTATAAATAAGCAACTGATACTAAATCATGGAAAGTAGTTTAATAAATAACCTAATGTGCATAATAAAAAAAAGAAGCAGCACTGTGCTTTTAGTTAATGCACTAAAAGTAAGCAAAGCTGAGGTAAGCTTTATAATGGAGGGGTTGAGGAGGACTCCCCTGTTAAGTTATCAATCACACCCGCCTTTTCAGTTCTCTCTACCCATGTGAGGATCAGCTTTTTTTGGCTGCAAACCAGGAACATCTTTTTCATCTCTCGCCCCCTCCCTCCATTTTTTTTTCCTCTTATGAATGATAAGTCACATACTAGAATAAACACGCCACTCTCTTTTTTGTTGTCTCTATTTTCTTGGATTCTTTTCTTGAGTTCTCTAGACTTGGAGAGTGAGAGAGAGGCCAAGATATTTGGGAATGGGTTTTCTTGATTTCTTTTGGTGTTAGAGAGAGTTTGGTTTCGCGGCAACGCATGAAGATGTTCCTGGTTCCAAGATTTGGTTTCTTGTTTCTTGTTGTTTCTTTGTGCTGCTCTGTTTTAGCTCTGCCTGGAAATGGGCCTGCTAAAGATCCTCTCAAGTATATCTTAGGTATGTTTTCAGTAATGTGCAACCTGGTGTCTTGGTTCATTTGGGAAATTAACGATATTGCTGTCCTTTCTCCACATTTGTTATCTGGGTTTTGTTGATTTTCAATAATGTGTACGATCCTGTTACTCTAAAACAAAGTTGTTATTTGCATACCAGATATGCACATTTTCGGCTGAAATTTGAGCTTGCCAGTAAGTACTGAGCTTTCTGTGCAAGGCGTGCACTCTTTTCTAATGATGCCGAATTTTCTTGCCAGCCAAATGGGGTATTAATGATTTTGTTTTACTAATTTAATAGCCCTCTTTGCTATTTACTTATAAGGAAAGGGACGAGATTTTACTTCTTGTGCAAATGACCTTGAGCATATGCAATAGACTAGATTAAGCATTTTGGCATGAATTATCATGTAATAGTTTTTTTTCCCCGCCTATGCTGTCGTGCTTGCAGGGCAGGATAATTTAGGGCCATTTAGAAATGGAATCTCGGAGGCTGCTGCACAAGCACCTGGGCCTTCTGATTACGGGTCTAATAACACACTTGTGTTGGCGGCGAAGAGGACAGATCGACCGGACATTCTTCACGGATTTAAGCATTATCGAGGAGGTTGGAACATCACCGATCCCCATTACTGGGCTGTAAGTCTTGTTTCTGTTCTATTTGATGTTATATCAATGTTGCAGTTTATATACAACTACGATAAGATCGATCACGTCACCCTTTGAGATCGTGGTTAAAAGAAAATGAGTACCATGAGAATTAACGAAAAGGTGTTGCCTTGATCTGTTAATTGGCATGTTAGAATTGCTATTGTGTTCTGAATCGGAAAGCATCAGTATATTATTTAGATCCATGGGAAGAAAATCTTCGAACTTTTCTTCACCTATTGTTTATCAACACTGTCGAATTAACTTGGCAATGTCGGTTCTACAACTTTCTAAGAGTGAATGGTTAAAATTTAGCCGTGGAACAAGGCTATTAGTCTGTTTGTACCTGTCTTTGTTTTCAGTACAGCTCTTGTGGGAGGCAAGCTGTGTTATTTGCTCATATATTAAAGATCAGATATAAGTAACTGTGACAATTAGAATTGTTGAATGAAAATTATCAGCGCGCTTGTGTGCTTTCACTTTAGTCCTAATGTCTTTGGTTACTAGTGCTAGTATCGCACCTTTTCTTGACTGTTTTCATCTCTTAATGTCCATATTTATGTGCTGTACTTAAATTTGGAAAAGTTCATCTTTATTCTTCAGTGTTCTCGGTTCTGACCCTACTTTCTGCAGTCTGTTGGCTTCACAGGTGCTGCTGGTTTTATTCTGGCTTTCCTGTGGTTTTTTTTGTTTGGCTTTGCCCTTGTAGCACATCATTGCTTCAAATGGAGAATTAACATTAAAGACAAAGGATCAAGCCGATCTCAAAGGATTTCTCTTATAATGCTTATACTGTTCACTTGTGCCGCAGCGTAATAATCTTAACTGCCA
>Ga0325403_1004212_pt1 | contig 13356 bp, 4 predicted proteins | sample PopdelMetagenome_19_FD_205665 | JGI IMG/M metagenome (GOLD analysis project Ga0325403, IMG submission 205665) | Populus deltoides microbial communities from Bellville, Georgia, United States - Xylem-PdKOR-R4 | ecosystem: Host-associated > Plants > Phyllosphere > Stem > Wood/Secondary xylem...
TTTTAACTTAATTTGTTAATTGGTTTGTAATAATCAGTAAAACTAGTCGATTAATTTTAAAAATAAATAAAAAATTTCAAAACAAAAATAAAAATCTCAGCAAGATTTTTAATTGATCTGTGTAGTAACACTGCTAGAAAAAAAAAACCTTTGAAAACTTTTAATTTATTTTTTCAGTAACAAAAAAATAGATTGGAGTTTTGTTTTGAAAATACTAAACATGGCCTTTCAGAAAGAGCACACTTAAAGAACGAGATATACGTGGCAGGTAAATCAGCAAAAGAAAGTTAAAAAAATTCAAAACTTTTCAAGTTACTATATTCTCTGGTAATAATACCACCATTATTGCTGGCTACCTATTGGCCGAACACTTATAGTTCATTTGGCTCTGCGGTTATGAATGTATTTTATTTAAAATATAACTTGTAGTTGTCTGGTTAAAAAAAATTTGATATACTATTCATTATGCTCTATTTAATTTCTGTGTTAGAAACATAGTAAAAAAAAAAAATTACTATTTCTTTTTTTTCACTGTTCATGTTAATTTAACATGAACAGTGTATAGTGTACACTATTCATGTGAACAGTGCAAGGAATTGCACTGTTCACTTGAAAATAGTGAACAGTGCAATTCTCTTGCACCGTTCACTTACTTGCTTGACTTTTTTTTATTAAGTAGTGTATTAATTTTTTTAATGTTTTTTTTTTAAAAAATCTAGTTTAGAGTGAATTTTATACCTGATAATATTTTATCTAATTTTATTACATGCTAAAAATATTATGGAAACTGTAGTTTTTGTTGGATGTATTTTGTATGTAATGAAATTATAAATGGTTTCATGGAATAATAAAAAATATTTTATATAAAGTATGATTTATTTCATGATATAATATCAATAGTTAAATCCATAATATTTAAATTAAAAATTATCAATATTAATATATATTTTTAAAATTATTTTATAACTTCAATTTTAAAAGCATTATTATTCAAACACATTAAACTACCTTTTCTTCAACCTCAATTTTAACCACAGTTTTAACCAAACACTTATTTTTTCAAACCAACTTCAACTAAAAATACTTTTTATAAAACAACTTTTTTTAAATCACAACCACAACAGCTATCGCAATACCAAACATATTAGTCTTTACACCATGATGAAGCTTTCGTTGTGCATGATGTTTCAAAAATATCTCAAAGAGGCATTATTAAGGAACTGTTCTTCATCGAAATTATAAAAAAATTGCTATTTATCAAAATAAAAAATAAAAAATCAAAGCATTGCTAAGTAACTTAAAACCCGGTTTATATATATGTATATATAAACCGGGTTTTAATACACTCTATTGGTCGGACAAACTACGAAACCTTCTTTTTTCTTTCTGGGATTTGGAGTTATATAGTAAAGTTTTTAAATAGCCTATGAGTTGTGTTCAATTCAACCTTTCAGCTATTTTAGTTAGGATAAAGATATGGGTAAATCTAATGGTCACTATTTAAGTTGGAGAGTAGTTCTATTAAAAAAAACAAAACAAAAGTTGGAGACTAGTTCTTATTAATTCATCCAAGAAACTAGTGGGTTGTAAGTTTTAATAATTTAAGATATGCTATGCTATTTCTTGATACTTTATTTTACTTTAATTTTAAAAATAAAAAATTGATATCACTCATTATAAACTCATAGTAATGCATACTCAATTGATGTGACAATCATAGATATTAATTATGTTATTTATATCTAGTTTTTAATTATAAATTCATTAAATTAATTTGTTTGTTAAGGGAAGGGTGTTTGATTATATGTTAATAAAGGATATATGACATTATAAAAACATTAATTACATTTGTTTAGTTAAATGTGAAATGCAATCATTAAATAAATTATTTGTATAGAAAGGTGTGAAAATGAGATCGAGTAGTTTTGATGCTCTTTCGCAAAACCTTAAAAATATTGACAGATGTTCAAAAATATTTACAAACTTGAACGGGATCTTACAAAAGTTAAAGAAATCATTTTTAAAAACTCTCAAATTATGTATGTTAGTGGTGTATAAAAGTAAAAGGGAATTAAAATAAAATGTATTTTAAATTAGACAAATATTATACATGAAGATGTGATGTAAGACAATTTTAATATGATAAGTATATAAACACAACGAAAAACTAATACGATACATATCTCTTGTCATGATTGATTAAGTGTTGAAGCAATTATCTATAAATCTTTCTGTTATTAAAAATAAATAGTCTTTTAATTTATGCTAAACTTTAGGGTTACTTTATATAGATGAAAAACATAGGATTTTTCATTAATATCTTTTTGGCTAGACTATGAACCCTTTTATATGTAACCTAACTTTTACACTTTCATCCATCATAGATATGTTTAGCCTACTACTAAAGTCCAATAGGCTCGATATTTTTTTAATTTTCTCCCACTTGGCCTATATTACACCACCTGAAAAATAACAATATCTTTATAGAGTTCAAAATATCTAGTAAGTGAAAACACTCACATTTAAATCAAGAATACAACATATAAATCATAGTAGTCACATTGTATAATCAAGTAGTTCCTTCCACGTATTATAATAAATTGCATACTAAAAAAAAATAAAAAATACTTAATGAGCAAATAAACTTTATGAACAAACTTCCAATAATTCATTTGGGTCGTCTAACTTTATATATCCCTATAGATACAGAAAACAATACTTTATGTGCACAAAACATCACTTTAGTCCTAAGAATAACATAAAAATATCTAGACAATCAACTAAAAAAAATAAAGTCAAACATCAATAGAGTTAGCTAGACCTATCTAATGCACATGATCTTTATATTGTTTTGCTAAAAATACTTTAGTCATGAAATCCACAATCATTAGCCTAGTGCTAATATGCTCAATGAGCACTTTATGTTCCTATACTTTCTCTCTCACAATGAGATATTTTATGTCGATATGCTTGTGTTGACTTTCACTCTTATTATTCTTAGAGAAGAAAATTACAGTCGAATTATCACAATATATCGTTACTGGTCTTGATATAAAATTGATAAGTTTAAGATCAGAAATAAAAATTTTTATTCAGATCACATGTGTCGTTGCTTCATAACATGCAATGAATTTTTCTTACATGGTAGATAAAACAACAATAGTTTGCTTAGTACTTCTTCATGATACAACTCTTTTAGTAAGAAGAAAAATGTATCCTAAATTAAACTTTTCTATGTCTACACAATCAGCAAAATCCAAGTCTGAATAACCAATATCCTCAAGGTGATTAGTATGTCTGAAAATCAACTTCTTCAAGGAACTTTACAAATAGACTTGACATTTATAATGTTTCTGTATACCTACCTTAATACCCACCACCTTTATCTAACCTTACAATCTTTATGGTCTTTTCCTTTTGTTTCTCTACCTCAACCTTATAGGTCGTAAAAGAATTAAGTGCTTCAGTCTTTTCAAATAAGAGATAAAGATATATAAATCTAAAACGATCATCAATGAATGAGATAAAATATCTCTAACCATTCAAGTATGATGTATTAAATGGCCCATAAATATCAATATGTATGATTTCTAAAACTTATAAGTCTCTCGTGGCACCTTTAATGGTCTTATTAGTTTACTTTCCCTTTATGCAATCTACATAAGTATCAAAATTAGTAAAGTCAATAGTGTTTAAAACTCCATCATTCACTAATCTCTTAATTCTTTCAATGGTGACTTAATCTCCTATGCCATAATATAGAATAATTTTCATTAATTATATTCATTTTAAAACCACAATCAACATGCATTGATAGATAGTTGAACTATAGAAATAAGATTTAGATCAATTTTATATAAACCATCAATTAATATTCCACCACTAATAGAAATTATATTTTTTAAAATATTAAAATGTTTCTATCAAATAAAAATCCATAACCAACATTACAGAGTCTAAAAACTGAAATCAATATTCTAGAAAATAACGGAACATAAAAGACATTTTTCAAATATAAAATAAGTATAAATTTTAAAACTAATCTAAAAGTCCCCACAACTTCAACTTTAGAGTGCATCCAGTTGTTGAATAAATGCCTCTTTCATTTCCTTTCGGCTTCCTTAGAATTAAAAAGCCTTGTATGACATTTACAATATGGATTGTAAAACTAGAACAAATCCACCAATTATTACTAAGAGCCTTAATGAAAAAAGATTCATGAGATAATAAAGAGATGAGTTTACTTTTTTTTATAAGCCATTTTTTATACTTAAAGCAATCTTTCTTAACATGTCCCCATTTCTTGTAGAAGAAACATTTGTTATTGTTGCCATGTTGCTTTATTGACATATTTCTATGTTTCTTCACTTTAAGGGCCATTTTACTTTTCTTGACATTTCCATTATCTTGAGAAACCAAATGAGCACTTTTAGGTTTCTTAAGTTTCAATCTCTCTTCTTCTTGAACATACATGATCAATAATTCATTAATTAACTAATTTCCTTTATATGTGCTATCAGGAATCTTAGACATACCATATTTTGTAGGGAGAGAGTTCAAAATAAAATGAGTCAGGAATTACTCAGAAATCTCTACCTTTAAGGACTTCAATTAAGCAACAGTGTCCCTTATTTCTATAATGTGCTCACACACACCCTTAAAATAGTCAAATGATGTAACTAAAAGCCTTTTCATTAAGGTGCTGAACAATGCCTTATCAAAATGAACAAATTATTCCTTTACAGCCTTCATGAAATCTTTTGCCTTAGAGTATTAAAGGATAAAACCCCTATACTCTTGCTTATACGAGACTTTATAAGCATTAAATTTAAGCAATTAGATCACTCCCACTACTTATAATCAGTCTTTTACTAAGCATTACTTGATTCCGTGAGGATAGGTGGTTCATCCACATATAAGGTCAAATCCAAATCCACACACCCCAATGCAAAGTGGATACTTTCCTTCCAATCAATAAAATTATCACCACATAATATATGAATACCAGATGTATCAATAAAAATAGTAGAAAAAACTGCAATAACCAAGAAAACACTTTATTTACTAAGTTAGTAGTAAATTCTAATATTCCTATAGGTAGAGGTTGCATCATGCATAAAACTTACTAATTATTTAATAACAAGACTAATAGATAAAAAGACCAATAATAAAATTTATTCACACCTAAGGACCTAGAATAAAATCCATCTTTAATGTCTATCTATTATCTTATTCCAATTAAATCATAAAAATAATAATTTTCATATAGGCCAAGTCATTACTTTTATAAAATAATTGCAATTAAGCTATGTACCTTATGAAAATATTAATTTAATAAACCTTAATATAATAATCAAAATAACTTAAGATGCCATGGCTACTCCTAAGTTAATTAACATCATAATTTCATCATAATGTGCTTAATTATCAACTAAAAACTTTAAGTTAATATACCTTAATAATCATGTGAACCATATCATGATTTTTCTTTTGTAATTTTATAAAAATAAATATATTAATAAATCCCCAAATATTTATTCATCCTTTATGAAAAATTGCAATATCCAATTCATGCATGCTTCTACTAACTATATTACTTTAGTATAGTAACATGACACCAACAACTTCAGATTTATACATAACAATACACTTGTATCAAACAATAATAACAATTACTTTGGTTGCTTGATTTTTTTTTTCAATTTACCTTTTTTTATGCCTATATATTTAACTTTGTTGTGAGATTTTTTTATTTTTATGTTGATGTATATTTTTGTGTTTTCTATTTAATTTTATAAGGTCTATTACTTGGTCTTATTTTGTTTTTTTCCCCCTTGGTGTGGTTGCTTTCGAGTTTGTGGTATATGGGGAGAATTTGTGAAGGTATATTGTGTTGCTTCAGGGTGATAGGTGTAGGGGTTAACTCATTTGGGATTCTTTTTTTTTGTTATAATAGTTATCATATACCTTGATAGACATTGAACTATGTTTTTTTCCTTCATATTTTTAGTTTTTTGGTGTTTCATATGTATTTCTAGTTAGTTATTTGATATAATTGGGCTTGCAATAACGAATAATTTTGAGTAGTCAAGTATGGGTCTGCCACAACTAGTTGAGGATCTGTCCTAGACAAATTGCATGAATAGCTTAACAGATATATTTATAGACCTATAAAACAGGTTTAGGTTCAAAAGGAGATCTGGTCGTGCCAGACCATAATAATGGTTCAAAAGGGCCATAACTTTTGATTCGAATGTTAGATCACACTCAAATTATTACAGGAGTTTCTGAAGGTTATTCTCCATAGAGTTATATAGAATCACTATTTCGATTGTCAGATCTTTAGATTTTGAAAATCTTGCCCTGAGCCTCTAGTTTTGGCAGTTTTTATGATTTTCCTTGTTATTTTTGGATTTCACATTTCTTTACCTTTTAATTTTAGATATTTATTTTGTTTTCTAGTTGAGGCAAGGTTTCTAGTCTATTTAAGACTTTATAAACCTCCCGAAGAATTATTTATTCGAGGGAAAATAAAACCTGCGAACTTAGAGTTCCCATTTGCAGTCCCTTTCACTCATTAAACTTCTTGTATCTTTTCTTTGTTTGTTGTTGTCTTTAACTTCTACTGCACCATTATTCATGTAGCTTTTCAGTTGTCTGTTGTTTAGGGCTTTATTTCTATTGCATTTGGTTCTTTCTGGCAATGTTCAATGTTGTGGCAATATCCTTTTCATGCAAATAGGTCCCCTTCTCGTTTCACGCTGATGATTACAACTTTGTTATTTCATTCTTTATATGGTTGCTTAGCGTTTATGTCCATTGTCTATTTATGTTGAACATTTTTGTTGTTATTGCGTGATTTGCATTAATCTTTTGTGTGTTATTGCAATTGTTGTTTAAGATTTGCTAACATTTAGTCATGTGCCTTTCATTTTTCATTCCTTTCTTTTTAATATTTTTTTATTTATACACCTATGATCGGTCTTTCTTTGTTGGCTGAAGATTAACTTTCTAATTAATGTCGACTTGTTGTGTGCTTCACATGTTTTTTTTTTTTTATACAGTATGGATTTTTAGAATAAGTTTTCCTTTGCAATTTTTTCTACAATAATAAGAAATATTTTTTTTGTTGTTGGTTTGGATACCTTTGCAACCATGTTAGGCCTATGTTGATGACTCGATCAACATATGATCAAAAATAGTTAAAGATTAGAAACATGCTTCTCCATCAAGGGATGGTGGAGAGCCCCTAAGAACAAAAAGAAAAAGGAATGTCAGCATCATCCGAGACAGAGGTAATTGCCTTTATGCTCCTGATTAACTAGATGTTGTCTTTCCTATACTATGAAAGTTCCATAATTGATTGAGTTCATCTGGTTCTAGAATGTTTTGTTGTGCTTTGTATTATGTTTTTTACTCTATGTGAATTAATGTGTTAGAATCTTTAGGTTTGAACAACATGCTGTAAAAACTAGTTTGGTTTAAGATGAAAGAAGTTGTGTAAAATGTTTTGAAACTAACATTGTGAAATGACCTAGAATAGTTTTCATATACGTACACGGTCCTTGCAAATGTTACAGGATCAATTTAAGCTTATGTTCTTTGGTTTTTTTTTCCTTCGAGTTTTCCAGCGTTGATTTGATCACAAATGTTTTTGTCTACATTGTCTCTTATTGATTTAATATATTATTTGTTATTGATGTTTCAAGTTAGTTTTGATTTTGCTATCTTTTACACAGTCATTCCAATTCATGGTCAAAATAGAATTTTAGGACAGTTATGGATATTGCTATTTTGTTTTAAAAAAGAGGCAATAGCTCCACTATTTCAACAAGTAAAAAAAAAGGTTTTTACATAGCATTGTCTGCTGCCTAGTTACCATTTAGGTGTGACAAGTTCCTTTGCCCGCACTTCACCATTTGTCAAATCATTTCTTTTAATTATAAAGAATATAAAAATATTGCTAACATGTTTTTTTTTACCAAAAAACAATCATGAACTCAAAATCTAATATATATCGGACTAAATATTTTTAAAATATTTAGATAGTGTGTGTGTCTATATATATATATATATATATTGAGACAATGATATATTGGATCAACCTATACTAACCCTGGTTAACCTAAAAATTCATGACCTGAGTCATTAGATTGTGATAAATTCATAGAAAGAAAATCAAAATAAATTAGAAAGTTCAATTCTAGTCAACCAAATGTTGAAGAGAAAAAGTAAATTTTTTTTTAAAAAAAGGATCTAAAAAAACCAATCGAGTAAATCTAGGTCAACATGTCAAATCAGCGGCCCAAGTCATGAGAATGAGAATACTCAATAGAAAAAAAAAGGCTAGTTCTTAATCTTGAAGGATGCAATTCAAAAATGAAACCAATATTTTTAAAAAGAAAAAAACCGAGTCAACTCATCGAACCCACAACACAAGTCATGAGATCAACATAACTACATGAAAAACAAACTGAAAAAAAAAGCTTGTGTTTAAGTTGACGAGAAAAACAATTCTCGGCATAATATATAAAAAATAATTTTATTCGTGTATTTTCTCTTAAAACATTATTTGATTTTATTTAAATTAAGTTATAAAAAAGGAATGTCTGCATGGCTAAGCTAACACGCGTCTGCCTATTTTTTTATTTTTTTGCTTGGATGGGTCGTCTACCCATCCAACTTTTCTTTTGTTTAAACTATTAGGCGATGTGTCATTTATACTAGCATACAACACATTGTCTCTAGTTCGATCGTTAGCCACCTCAAGTGGCCAAAAACTGTTAGGCGACGTGTCATTTGTACTAGCATAAACATCTTTGTGTGTTATCCTTAAGGATATCAATTTCAATTTCTTTCTTACATGATACACTTTTTTTTCCATGACGATATCAATTTTAGCTCTTTGTTTTGGTGTTCTTGGTAACCAATACTAGCATAATTGATTTTTTGCATAACAAAAGCTTTTCAAAGTGGTTTGATTTTTGACGAGGCTCTCGAGTACATATTGGAATTATAAAAAAACTCAACAAAGATGTTTGTTGTTATGACCGAACTGATCCAACTGTTTTTTTTCTTATCCAAAATATAAGAGCTTTGTTTTCTAACTATGTTTTTTTTTTGTTAGAACTATATAGGTAAAATGATGGATTTTTAAAAAAATGTGAAAATGTTTACGTACCTAGAAACAAACTATTTTCATCTTATAAATCTGTATGTGACGTTTGACCATGAAAAAAAATTTATTCGACATTCGATGCTTATTTTCTTTTTATAAACATCGAAGTAGTTGTATTAGCTGATTCCATGCCCAAAGCATATCTAAACCCGCTAACAAGCGTAAGTCGATGTAAAATAAACTATAAAATTTTTTTGAATTTTTTTAACTTGAAATAAAAAGTTTTGGATTTTAAAAAATATATCAATTAAACATTTTTTAAGATTAATTTTTTTATTTATGCATAATTTGTTTAAATCATGTTAATTATCGTTATGGACATCTTGGAAAACTATGTGTAAAAAGGTTATAAAAAAAGTCACTACCTAATTGTATGGTAAATAGAAAACCTTAGTTAGTTTTCAGAAATTCTAAATAAAAATTTGATTTTCTAATATGAAAGATAGCAATCATCTATACATTTTACTTCAAGTACGCTACTTCCCGTTTGTTTTTTTTTTTTTATGGTAAAGGTACCTATTATACTTAAATGCTAAGTACAAGCCTAAGCTAGTATATAAATGTTTGTTGTAAGAAACTACTAAAATCTATGGCAATGATTTGGGATTTGGAACCAGTAATAGGACATAATCCTAATTTTTAGGATATGAGCATTGTACCCAAGAGGGTGGTAATCAATTTATAATCATGAGCCTTTTTAAGATTATATGGATTGGAATGGGTCTAAAGACCATTACTCACAATTAATGGATACATGTGGAATAACATCAATGCAGCCTAAATTTTCTCACCACATCAAAGAAGGATATCACAACCAAAACTAAATTCACACATATCAACATGAGCATAGAAAATTAAAGTCCACACTATTAAAGGATTTTTTTTTGTCTATATTGTTTTATAAAAACATATCTCAAAGATATTTTAGACATAATAAAATAATGTATTAAGCAATTTCATTATCTACCAATCAACACCCTAGAAAAACATCCAATAACATTTCATTTATTCCATGTAGGATTGATGAACAATGAAACCATTAAGACACAATAAATTGAAAGGAAGAATAACTTGAAAAACATTTTGAATACAGTAATGTAGTGTATAAGTGATTCATTACCCACTAATAAATCCAAAAACATTTCATTTATTCATTTATACTAGGTAGAACAAGTAAATTATGAAACTATTAATACATAATGAAATTGCGAGAAAAAACATCTTGAAGATATTTTAAACACAATAATACAATATATAATAATCAATTTTATTACTAACCAATCAACACCCTAGGATAACACTAAGTTCCGATTCCTTTCTCCTAGGTAGTTTTGCGAATAATAAAACCATTAAAATAGAAAAACATTGCAGGAAAAATATTTTGAAGACATCTTAAATATAAAATGTAATGTATCAAGCAATTTCATTACCCACCAATCAATATTTTAAGACAACATCATTTGATGATTCATTTATCCTAGGTAGTTTTGTGAATATTAAGATCATTAATACACAATAAACTTGTGTATTAAAGTTATTAAGACACAATATAACAAGTCAAAAACAAAATTAACAAAAATAAAATTTCACATCGAGGTCAAACAATTATGCCTCAAACAAACGTGTTGCAACTCATCCTCCCAACCCTATCATGGGATTTGATTCCAACCTTATTCCTTAAAATCTAAATCCCTGGTGGCTTTATTTTTCTAGAGTTGTTACATAACAATGTAGACCCCAACACTTCAAATATTTCACAACAATATGCATAAAAATCACTAATACATTGAAAATTATTCAAAATTTCATTTTGTAATCCAAAATTAAACTTCGAGAGAAGCTGGGGTTGATCAGAAGCTGTTGGAACTAGGTTGAAAAAATGATGATAATAAAGGTAGTGTTATCACATAGATCCACGTGCCACCACTTCTACTAGCGTGTGAGAGATCATGCGCCAATGTTGTCGAAGCGTGTCATATGGAAGGTCAAGAGTGCCACCCTTTCTTTTTCCTTTTTATACAACAATGTACTGCAATATCACTTGAGGCGAGAGAGAGAGAGAGAGAGAGAGAGAGAGAGAGAGAGAGAGAGAGAGAGAGAGAGAGAGAGAGAGAGAGAGAGAGAGAGAGAGATGAGAATTTTTGCCATTTTCTTCTCCCTTTACCGGTCATTGATCTTCTCTCTCTTTTTGTGGGTTTCCTTGCTATTAGATGTGTTTTAGAGAGCTATTGTAGCTGAGTTTTTCTTCCATTGGTGGATGTTATAGTGGTTGACAAAAGGAGGGTTGTTGTCGATGTCGTTGGCTTGGTTTTGGTTGAGAGAAGGAGATGGTTTTCGAGGAAAAAAAGAGAAGAGAATGACTGAGTTTATGGTAAGTATAGTGGTCGAATTGGTTCTAATTTCCATGAAGAATGGAGGAGACTGTGTTGAGTGAACATGGTGGCTGGTTGACGACAGGAAAAAACTTAGGCAACCCTTTTCTTTTCTCTCATGATGATCTATTTTAATTTCTTTTTTTCTTCATCTTTACTTTTTTGTCGAGTATATCTCTCTCCCAAATTCTTCTTCTTCTTCTTCTTCATTCTCTTTCTCTCTCACCCTTTTTTTTTCTTTTTTCCCTAATTGTTTTCTCTCTTTCTTAATTTTTCATCCCGTTTTCCTCGGTGTGGGCCAAGCCTATTTATACCCCTTTTCATTTTGTATTGCTTCTTCTCTTCTTTTCTCTTCTTTTCTCTTCTACCATCTTCTACTCTCTTTTTATTTTTGTTTTGTTTTATTATCTATTTATTTATATAATTATCCCTTTATCTCTTAGTTGCCTTGGACAAGGAAAATTTTATGTTTATTTTGATCCATCTCTCCTTCCATGATTATTGTCATACTCACTAATCTTTGTTTTTTTTTATTATTTCTTTTTATTTGATATTATTTTATTTTTTATTTATTTATTGATTTTTAAAAATTTTGTTAACATGAATATGAGAAGTAAAATAGTCAAAATTATGAAATGGCCACAAATTAACCAAATTCCATCAAAAATACATGTTTTGGAATTTATTTTCATTTTTTTTTAAATACATTCGAAAATGAAGGTAAAAAACAAGTTATGACATTTATGTTTCATGTTAAAGAACTTTTGTTAGAAAATAATTTTCAATAAAGTTTTAACTCTAAAACCCCATTTTAAATTTGATATCAAATATTCCCATCAACCATAATCTTAAAACATATTTCTAACATTATCACCTTCACTTTCATGCGTATTGTAGCTAAGACCATTTAATAGCTAAGACCATTTAATATTTATGATTAATCACTCAAAATTATTGCTTTTTAAGTTTTTTTAATTAATAATATATTATTATATTTCTAAAATTAAGGTTGTATAATAATGTTTACTTCGTATTCTTTTGTTAGATAAATAGTTTTTATAAACAATAAATATTAAACATAAAACAGTCTTTAGTTTCTAAAAATCAAAAATCAAAAACAAAAAATGAAAACAAGCAGAATCTTAATTTTTATATAACAAAAAACTGAAGTTGCAAGTTCCCTAAAGTCATCTTATATGATCTAACCTAACATGCATCTATATATATATATATATATATATATATATATTTTAATGAGAGGTTGAATGAAATGAATTTCGGGCTAAGGCCAGACTTCCCAAGCACCCTTCTTATCGACCAACAGCCGAGACATTTTTTTTGATTTTTTGAGCTTTTGTGACTTTTGAAGAAGAATGTTTTGGTAATAGATGCAAGTTATAGATGACCATTTCAAAAATAAAAGTAAAACAAGGGAGGGAGGGGGGCTTAGTTCTTCACATAAATAAATTATAGATAGTTGAGGCGTCTTAATCTTACACACACACACACACACACACACACACAAGTCTTTGCTATGACTAATCTTAACAAGCAAGTTATATTGTAAGTCTGGAAATGCCTTTCGTGTCTCGTAAATCCTCCGAGTCACAACAACGACAGCTTTCTTGTCATTCGTTGCATTGGTCTAGATCTAATTAGCGCCAACGGTTTCACTTCTCTTTTTCAGTTTTACTCGTCGGCTTTGCTATTACTTCATCATAGCAGTTGGAGCATAAATGAGAGCAAATGATCCATCCTCTAACCTTTTCACCTCCAAAAAAAAAAAAAAAAAAACAAGTTCTATCG
>Ga0325403_1004213_pt1 | contig 13355 bp, 6 predicted proteins | sample PopdelMetagenome_19_FD_205665 | JGI IMG/M metagenome (GOLD analysis project Ga0325403, IMG submission 205665) | Populus deltoides microbial communities from Bellville, Georgia, United States - Xylem-PdKOR-R4 | ecosystem: Host-associated > Plants > Phyllosphere > Stem > Wood/Secondary xylem...
GCTTTGGGATTCACTAACGAGACAGGCACTCACCCGCCTGAGGCATGGAGGGAGACAGTTAAATTGGTTTTTTTTTCATGTTTTTTTTTTTAAGGTGCGTGGGCCATGACACATCACAACATGTTTGTTAGCGGTAATACCGAATCTTTTCTCTCTCTTTTTTTAACAATATAAAAAAATGTATTTTAAATAATTAATAAATTAAAAGGATGAGTTTGAAATTAAGTTATTAAACTTGTCCCGGTGTATCACGATCAATCTATTAATATATCAATTTAAAATATAGTACAAGCTGGTTTTTTAATAAAAATGTAAGTTAATTTTATTAAATTCAAGTAAAATGATAATGATAAGTTAATTTGCGATTTAATTAATTTAATCGAATTAGTTCTAAACTTATTTTAAAAAATTGCTTTAAATACATTATTTTAGTTTTTATTTTTATTTTATTTAAAATAATATCATTTTAAATATAGTTTTAACTCATAACAATTTAGATCATATCTCATAATTATAATATAACACGATTAAAAAAACATGCGGGTGAAGTTGCTTGTTGACATCAATTATGATAAAGATATTTTTTTTTAATTGTTTATATTTTTCTTCATTGGTATGTCTTCTTTTTTATTTTGGTTTTTATTAAATAAATAATGTACAACAAAATGTTAGATTTTTTGTTCAAATTAAAGATATTAATAAGAAAAGTAAGATTTATACTAAAAAATTAGTTTGTTTTAATAAAATTTAAATTATTATCTTTTTATAAATAAATTAGTTCTATGTCATTAAATGAAATAAATTTAAAGGCTCCCACAACATAATATCAAACATTTTAATTTGTATATTTTTTTAGTTTTATAACTTGATATTTAGTTGATATTTAGTTAACGTTAACGATTCTTTTAAAATTTAGTTACATATATAATCATTAATTTATTTTATTTAAAATACACGTTAAATTTTAAATTTACAATTAATATTTTTCTTATTATTAGAAAACAAGTTAATGATGCCTGTTTGTTCTTTTTTGACAATGTAAAAAAACATTTTTCTCCGACAATATATATACTCCAAGACGGTTGGTTAAATTATAATTATATATATTATAATTTATAAATAGCAAGGATACTGTAGCTCCAGAAATAAAAGGCATTATTCATATCATTGCATCGCTAAGGTGACATGAAGATATTATCTTCGATCTCTTGTGTTCTTCTTTCGTTATATTTGTATTTTATTATTCTATTTTTCGGTTTTCCATATTTAATTTTTATCACCTTTCAATCCTTATGTTTTCAGAGAGAAAAGAGAAACTTAGTAGAAATGATGACGAGAGAGATAATATTATGGTTAGCCACAATATTCCACTAAAGAAAAAGGATAAAAGAGTTTAATGATAATGGTTTTTCCATTAATCATGCAAGAAAAAAATAGATTGGAGTTCATAAAGTTTTCTTAGATTTAGTGTGATATTTGGTTTTTGGAGTGTTTTTACGTTGTTTCTAGATTTGAAAAGATAAGAACAAAAGAAATAATATAAATAAGTCAATTGTAGAGTGATAAATATTTAACGTATAAAAATTAAAAATATTTTTTAAAAAAAAATATATAAAGAAAAAAAAGGAAAAACTGAAAAAAATATTACAAAAAATGAAGATAAGAAAAAAATAGTTATATAGGTGAAGTCTAAAATGATAAAAATACCAAGTATAAAGAGAAAAAAAATATAAGAAACACTTGTTTGCTCAAAAAAAATTGAAAATTATAATTTTGCCTCCACTAAGTAAAAACAATTAGCAAAAATTACAATTATGTCATTTCTATAGGAAAACACCATTTTCTTTTAGAATATGTCTAATGATTTATTTCGTTTTACTTTCTATTAGGTTGCTCCAATTTTATGACCTTTATTCCAAGTTTTGCGGGTTAACTTTGTTTGAGGTTGTTTTATTGTGTTTTTTTTTATATTGATTTTTTTTATTTTATTCTTTAACAATGAGTTAATTGAAAATTATACTTCATAATTTGTTTTAACTTGCTTTATATAAGTTTATTTTAATATCATGACTAACGTAGCGGGTTTGGCTAGGAAACCCAGGTTGACTAGGCTTGTTTTTTCAATTTACTTCTTATAAAGCTATGCTAGTCTAATAACTCAAATTATGGGTTTGGTGAATTAACTCAAGCTGACTTGGGTCTCTTTTGTATTCTTTTTTAATTGATTATTTTCAATTTTAACCTTCAATATTGGGTTGATTGGGAATTGGACTTTATAACTTGTTTTGATTTACTTTTTAAAGCGTTATTCTAGTCTCATGACTCAGATTATTGATTTGTTAGGGTAACTCAAGTTGAATAAATTCATTTTTTTAATTGATTTTTTTTTTAATTTCATCTTTCAACATTAGGTTGATTGAAAATTAAGCTTCAACATAGGGTTATCATGAACTTATAACTCAGGTTATGAATTCTGCAAGTTAACCCAAGTTGGCATGGATGATTTAATAAGTTGTTATTTCAATAATTTTTAAAAAGGGGATGTAGTCTTGAATTTTTTTGAGTAAACTTATATTTTTACTGGTCGTTCAGGTTGGCTATAAACCCATCAAATCGACCAAGTCACATCAAGTCAACTCACATATGTTTTAATCCTTTTTTTTTTCAAATGCTAGGTATGCTTGAACATTTTTTTTACTTTAGAAAAAATTGATCTATAAAACCCATTAAAATTGTTTTATCCTAATCGGAGAAAAATGGAGAGATTATTGAACATATAATTTTAAAATAGTTGAATTTACATTTTTATCCTTATTTGGACACCTGTCTTGATCCATAAAGAATATTCGCTACTTTTTCATTCAAACAAGGACACATGTGGAAAAAAAAACAGTTAGATTTGAAAAGGTTGCTCTTGGCTTGGAAACCAAAAAATGCATATAGATTTCTTTAAATAAAAGAAAGAGAAAGCATATAAATATTGTTTGCTAATGTATTGTATGTGATATTTAAAAGAAAATGCATCAAATTGATGCATTTTTAAATATTAGCACTTACTTTTTTTTCTACAGTGATGTTATAGTTTGGTTGGAGTTTATTATTAGTTGTAGTAGTACGAACTCTTGATATAAGGTTTCTTGAAAAAACCTATAAGATTGAGGTTTTTCCAAAGTTGATGGGTAAGTTAAGAGATTAAGATTATTATATTTGGGTTTCATGAATATCTATAAAACAAGTCTAATGTTAAGCTTAAGGGACTCTATGATTCTTAAATTATTACGATTATAGAAGGAATGAAGCCTTAGAGTATGTGTTGTGTGTGTTTGCAAAGAATATGTAAGGAAAGAGTGCTAGAGATTGAAGAAGAAGAACGTGATCGAGAGGTTGGGACCCTTTACCTAATGACTCATAAATATTTATATTGCTATAAACAACACCAACCTATATGAAGACAAGGGTAGAGAGGGAAAAACATTACGACATCATTCTTCGAGGTCATCATTTGGGATAACAACTCTCAATAACTAGCAGTTCATTGTTGACCAAGGTCATCCATTAAGTATGAACATTTGATAACGTCGTTATATGGGCTAAATTATGATAGGAGGGCATGCCTTCATTTAATGCATGTATATTTTATCTTTGTAGTTGGTGGATCAAGTTTGATTATAGTTTGGTGTATTTAGGTGTAGCAGTTGGATTTAAGTGTATAAATTTGTCTAAGTGTATAAGTCAGGTATAAGTTTTTTTCAGGATATAAACTATGTTTGGAGCCATACTATCCAGGGTTATAAACCTTGTCTAAAGGTATAAGCTTTATCGAGGGGTATAAGCTTTGTTTGAGGTTTTAGCCCTTATCCAAAGGGATGTGTAGCCAATTCATTAAGGGAGAATGCATGGCCAGTCGAATAAGAAAGGACACAAGGTTAGTCTAAAAGTACATATGACCAGTTCACTAAAGATAGATGCAAGATCAATCTGGGGGGACGTGTGGCCATTCCATTAATGTAAGACACTCAGCTGGTCTAGAAATATTGATTAGGCTTTATCCATATCTTGGGTCTAACCTATTATGTTTTGTAGAATAATCCAAATTTTATATATTATCACTAGACAATATGGAAGTCATAAAATAATGAAGTTATTAAAAGCATATTAGGCTCTGTTTGGTATTATGGTGTTGTGAGGTTGGAGATGCTTTTGGGTTGACCACAATTTCAAAAGTTTTTAGGTATTCATTGCTTAAACCTGATTTTCATCTTAAATTATGGTAAAATCTTAGGTTTGAGACAAATTATAATTTAAAACTTTTTTAAAATTTATATTTTCAAATCACAACCATAAAAGCTATTACAATACTAAACACACATTTAGTTTATCAATGCAGGTCCAACAAGTGCAAGTAGATTATATTAATAATTGGTTTTCCTCGTGGAAATGTTTCTATATTATTCACCTTGTTAAATTAATTTAAGTCTATAAGTTTTAGCTTTGGGGTTTCATTAACAAAAACTAAAAAATTAAAAGGCCTTTTTGACCAAATTTTTTAAAATTCTTGAACTTTTTTCTTTTTTGATTGCATCCTTTTATGGTCTAATTATATGATTAAGCTTTTTATTAAAACATGAAGAAAATATATGGCTCATTTCAAATTCATGAAAATTTTCATTTTGGTCTAAAAGTTCATTTTGTTTATTTTTTAGTTCGTGAGTTAGAGAAAAGAGAAGAAAGTTACCAAGAAAGGAAAAGGAGAGATAAAATTATTTGTTGTCACGATATCGACAATAAAAATAGTCAAACTTGGTGTCAATGAGTTCCATTTAACAATGAGAGTTTGATGGTGGTGGTTTTACCTTGTAAACATATATAAAAGAGAAGAGAGAAAATTACCAAAAAACAATAAAAGAGAGAAAATTATTGGTTATCATGATACCGACAGCAAAAGCGGTCAAACTTTGTATCAACAAGTTTCGTTCAACAAGGGGAGTTTAATGGTGGTGGTTTTTTCCTATAAACATGTCTGAAAAGGATATCAGGTTTCATTTTGATTTTTTCGATTCCGTTGATTTTTGTTTTTTGAGTGATTTTGGGTTAATTTGAGGTTACTAGTGGTTTAGGAAGACTTATATAGTGTTTATTAGGTGTTTTTGGGTGAAAATGGATTTTCGACTTAAAAAAACCCTATCTCATGATTTTCTAACCACTATAGTGATGGTCGGATTCTAAGCTGGGTATAGTAGGAGACACATTATTTGCCCCAATAGTTAACATGTCACTTCTTTTTTTCTTTGTTTTTCAAATAAGGGGCAAACTACATGTCTTATGCCTTTTATAAAAACAAATATAGCCCAAGAGCATACACTACAAGATTTAACAGTTTTACCGACGGAAATATTCCGTCGGTATGTGATTAAGATTTCATCGATAATTTTTTTACCGACATCATCACCGATGGAATACGTCCATCGGCTTTTCTTTCGTCAGTAATACCATAGTTCGTCGCTATATCGGTCGGAAAGATTAAAAAAAAAATTGCCGATGGTTTTACAGACAGAAATTGCTCGCCAAAAAAAAAGTTTCCCGCTTGAAATATACCGACGGATTTTAGCCCGTCGGTGATAGTGTGACATACCGACGAATTAAAACCATTGGTAAAATTGTCAATGAATGTTTGGAATACAGACCGAAGATCTCTGTCTGTAAATTCGTCAGTCGTTGTGGCAGGCACTGTAAAATATCGATGGATTATGTCCGTTGGTAAAGTTGTTAGTGAGTCTCTAATACCGATCGAATATATTCATCTGTAAATTCGTCAGTGACTGTGGCAGCTACTGTCAAATGCCGACGGATATATTCCGTCGGTAAAACCCTCTGTGATTATTTTTAAATATGTTTTTAAAACATTATTTAGAATACATAATATAAAATTATATAAATTAATGGTGATAAAAAAAAACTAATGATGCAAATAAAATTTTTATTAAACATAAAAAAATAAAATTAAATAATATTCATTACAAACTGAATGTGTTTAAAAAAAATGTTAAATTAACTATTAAAGTTAAATAATATTCATTACAAATTAACATAATGGTGGAGCTAGAAGAGGAAGAGGAGGCTGGTTGTTATATAACCAAAAAGGAGTAGGAGCACATGTATCACCACTCCATGACGTCATGTTCATAACAAATTCGCGAAGCTGGTCATGCTCCGCTTTTTGTTGTGCATAATGTTATGCATGCTCCGCTTTGAGTTGTGCATACCGTTGTGCATCCTCCGCTTTTTGTTGTGCATGCTCCGTTTTGAGTTGTGCATGCTCCGCTGATAAGTGGTCGTATTGTTCGGTGAGCTGAGTCGTGTGTTGCTGCAAGGCCATGAACTCCTTAGATTGGGTGCTCGATACTGATTGGGAGCTCCCAACGGTTGAAACTCTACGGGCCGCCCGCAAGTTCTTGGTCGTAGTGTTAGAGAGCCCGTAAACCCGATTTTTATTGGGTCCACCAGACGATCCAACCTCCATCCATAAATCCAGATCGAATTCCGGAAGGGTCAAAGGATCGTCCCCATATCTCTCCCTCAACCAGCTATTATAGATCTCCTAAAAATAAAAGTAATCATCATATTAAATTCAATAAAATTAATAACTTACAAAATAAAATGGTTGAACAAATATACCACGAAGTGTTGAGCACGGTTGTCAATGAACTGTTGCGCCCCTTTTTGGCGGTCTTGACTCCACACATGCGTCTCCATAAATAGCTACATCGGGTTTGGCTCACGTCCAAGAGACGTAGCCTATAATGAAAAAAATATTAATTAACAACAAATTAATCTAACGATATATTTTTTAAAAATTAATTTTACCATCCGTTTCGCATGTGCAGCAAACGAAACAGAGCCGCCGGTGTGCGTTGTCACCGAGCCATGAATTGGCCAATTTTGTTTGCCAGCACCGGACTATGAGCGTCGTGTGAACCGCTCAGACATCACGTGCTCAAGATAGTGCGGCCATATATCTTTCGGGATGTATATCTGTTTGAAATCCCTCCAAACCGCCACGTCGTTCCAGCCTTGGAGAACCCTATGTCTCGCGGTTTTTTTTGCTTTTTTTGTGATTCATACCAAAAATCACACAACCTACTTCCATAGCGAGAAATTATAAGTTGAAACATAAATTCTTTTCTAAAAAAATCTTGTATTGTGTTTTATGTTATCTCATTGCCGCGTGATTTTCCCACACCCTCCTCACAACTTTGTCATGCGCCCTGTCCCAGGCGAATTTGTGATGTGTATAAATAATTAGATAAATAAAAATAATAATTTAGTTACAATTATATTAAGAAATTATTAGATATAAGCTGGAAATTAGAAACTAACACCAACCTCAAATCTGCTAAACCATGCATCAATTTGAGTTATCCATTCAGGATGTCTGGATACCTGACTCCATTGAAATAATGGAATCTCCATCGACGATTTAAACGCCGATGATATTACTCGAGCAGCCTCAATGTTTGTGAACCTGAAAATAAATTAAATTCATGAAAAATTGATTAGTTGTTCATAAATTATTTTATAATTTAAAAGAAAAAACTAAAACCTTAACAAACTTACATTAAAAGGTCGTCCTTCCACTGTGCCTCGTACTTGTGGGTGAACTGATTCCGCTGCGAAGGCATGCCACTTCTACGCTGTGAACCCGCGCTGGAAGAGGCAGCATTGGTTGACAGTGCAGGTAGCGTAGGTGTCTCTTCTTGAAAGGCACCTAAGGATACGTTATCCTTGCTGCTAGGAGAACTAACTGCAACCATATGTGAGCGACTAGCTCTGGTTTTCGTTCTACGCATCTACACAATAGTATACGAATAATTATATAATTAACTTCAAATGTTAAAAAAAAATCGACAGCACCTCCCCTGTACTGGATACTACCCAAATCCACAAACCTGTAAATATTGACAAAAGCCACAACCAATTGACTTCATTTATACTAATATTGTATATAACATAACATCTATACATATAACATTCATACTAATTACAAGGTAAATTCAACATTAACAGCATATTCAATCATTATATAAATACAAACAATAAAAAATATTCAATAAATTAAAAAAAAAACTTTAGACTAACAATTAAAATTAATGCAAATAATTAAACACAAATCATGCAATAATGTAGTAAAATTACTAATTATTCCAACATATTCAATTACTTATTCTAAGGTAAATTCAACATTAACAATTACAATTCAACAAATTATTCAATCATTATATAAATACAAACAATAAAACATATTCAATAAATTCAACAAAAACTCTAGATTAACAATTAAAATTAATACAAATAATTAAACACAAATCATGCAATAATGTAGTAAAATTACTCAGTATTCCAACATATTCAATTACTTATTCTAAGGTAAATTCAATATTAACAATTACAATTCAACAAATTATTCAATAATTATACCAATACAACAATAAAATATATTCAATAAATTCAAAAAAAAAACTATAGAATTTAGGAATGAAACATGCATACCTTAATAATGTATTGATTTCAAGACTTTATCTACATTATAAAAATACACCAAAACATAAAACAAAAAAAACCCTTAAAGTAAAATGAAATAGAGAAAACACATACCTTTTAATCTGATGAAGATTTACAAGAACACTTGCTAGAGATTGTAGGTGAAAGCCTTGAGAAATGAACGACGGAGGTGAAGAACGGAAGAGATGAAAAAATGAACTGAAGGGGCGGACGCTGTGATTTATAGGGCAGTTTTACCGACGGATTCACCGACAAATATAAAAAAAAATATTATTTTAATTTAGTCCATCGGTGACGTTTCAAAAATTCGTCGGTAATTTTTGAATTTCACACCAACATTTTTAATTACCCTCCATATTTTTTGATATCCATCGGTAAATTCACGCGGTCAGAGATGCATTTAATGCACCGCCTTTTGGAATTCGCATAGTACATTGGTGATTTGGTCGGTAATATTATCCGCCGATAAATGACTGACAGTCTTTATTCCGTTGGTGATTGTGGCATTTCAAGTGATTATTTTCGAACTCTTTATAAAATGCCGACGGACCTTATTCCATCGGTATGTACGTCGGTAATAGTGGTATTTCAAGTAATTATTTTTGAACTCTCTGTGAAATGCCGACAAACCTTATTTCGTCAGTATGTACGTCGATAATTGTGATATTTCAAGTAATTATTTTCGAACTCTTTATGAAATGCCGACGGACCTTATTCTGTCGGTATGGATGTCGGTAAGTGTACAAGAAAAATTATATTTGTATTGGCTATTTACATTCCTGCAGACACTTAAATGGTAAACTGTCAATCGCACAAAACAATAACAGCAGTGCTTAAACAATACATATTTCGTGTTCCAAAATATATCATCCATAATCTATATTACATGAAAAAAGGGTTTTACACAGGACTTCATTCTGATAGTTAGTTAGAATTTTCTTCTTCTTTGTCATCAATTGAATAGTCATCACCTTCATCGCAATCTTCAATATGGTCATCATCTTCATCGACATTTGCTTGTCCACTAGAGCTCAAAACAACATTCAACTCCTCTACGTCAACATCAACAAGATTATCATCAAAAACACGAAAATTTGAATTTTCTTCCAAGTCAACTGAAGGAGCAACTCGATATGGTTCAACCAACTCACTAACTTGAAAGACTTTATCTTGCACACTTGTGTCTTCGTTCTCATCCTAAACAAGCTCGACACGACCCCTGGGTTTTGTTTTTAAATTGGACACCCAATCTGCTCTTGATCAATCCTTTCTAAAAGAAATGGTGCATGTGTAATAAACTTGTTGACATTGCTTTGCGAAAACAAAGACACTGTTTACGTTGCGGAGTCTAGCTTTTAAGTTGATTTCAACCAGACTATAGTGCGAATCAACTCTGATTCCTCTGTCAGTCGTGTCATACCAATAGCATTTGAATAAAAACACTCTATCCTGCTCACTATGATATTGCAGTTCGACGACCTCTTCTAATCTACTATAGTAGTCAACTTCTAACTCACTACTAGTCGATCCCTTAACACAAACACCGTTATTGTATGTCTTTTTACCATGCCCGTATTCTTCAGTATGGAAAACATATCCATTGACAAAATACTCGTTGTAGCACTTAACTTTCTTTCAGGGCCCAGGCTTAGTGAAGACAATGACTTAGCAGCACCCCTTCCCATTTGATAAACATTGTATATAATGTACATCAATGAACAATAAACGAGAATCACGTAATGACATGCATACAATAATTTTGCAAGTGAGAATGAGTTTGTGATAGTGCTTACATGTGTTCTGAACCATGTGGTAAATTGTTCATCTTGTAATTGAGAGATCTGGGATTCGGTCAGCTATGAGTTATTGGACAACAAATATTGTCGATGTTCCCTACAAGTGGTAATGAGTGTATTATATTGACAATATCTAATTAACAGTATATTATTGACAAAGTTTAATTAGTATTACACATATAGACACTTATTAAATAAAAGGTCTCGGCTCATCACAGTTAAATAGAACATATTTGTGTGCTTATTTGAACTCTATTTCTGACAAATATCTTCCTCTTACGGCATTTTTAGGTGTGGGTCGTCCAGGATTGGAGAATATTGACAAGTTCCAACTGGAAGACACTTCACCGCCATCATCATGTCGTGGAACGCGATTGATTCTCGTTCTCAGATGAGGTTCGAAATAGTACAAGATAAATATTGAGATCTCCTCAACACTATAGGCCTCAAATATCGAAGCCTCAACATGCACCTTGTTCTTAACCTTTTTCTTGAGATTGAATAAGTACCTGCATTGAATTAATCAAGTATTTTCAATGAAGAAAAACAAAAAAAATACTTTTATATATGAATTACATTGCAATTGTAATATCTAACAAATTGAATAGGTACATCCATCTATACTAGACCGGTTACCCAACTTTTGCCTCGAACAGTAGATGTATGGGGAGATGCTCCATTGAGTCAAAAAATGATGGAGGGAATATCATCTCAAGTTTGCGTAGTGTCTCGATGATATTCATTTCAAGCCTCTCAATGTGATCAACATTCAACTTGCTGGAGCATAAATCTCTAAAGAAATGACTGATCTCCGTGAGTTCATCCCATATCCCCTTTAGCAACAAATCACAAAAAGCTAATGGGATGAGTGTTTGCATAAACACGTGGCAGCCATGACTCTTCATTCCATACAATCTACATTCCTCCATATTAACCAGCCTTGATATGTTCGAGGCATGTCCATCCAGAAAACGTAGACTTTAAAGCCATTTGTAGACTAGCAGTTGTGCGTTTTTCTCTAACACGAAGCTTGCTCTTGGTCCTGCGACCTCTGACTCATCACAAACCAACTCCATATTTTGACTGTTTCAGAACAAAGCTACATCCAATCTAGCATTGATTTTGTCCTTTGTCTTCCCCTTCACATCCATGACGGTGTTGAAACTGTTCTTAAACACGTTCTTTTCAATGTACATGACATCAAGGTTATGGCGAAGAAGATTGGTTTTCCAATAAGAAAGCTCCCAAAAGATACTTTGCTTTACCCAATTATGGGTCAAATCAAAACCAGGGAACTTCTGCTTACCTGATTGGAGACCAAAGACAATGTCACCGTATAATTTTACAACATCATGCAATTCTTCACCAGAAAAATACGGGGGTGCAACATCCTTTTCAACTCTACCAACAAAGAAATCTTTTATGTTCTTTCTGTACCTGTGATTATATGGCAAGAAACGACAGTGACAGTAAAAAAAAGAAGCTTTACCTCCATTTCTTAACGTGAATGCCTTGTTGTTTTCCATGCAATATGGACATGCTAGTTTCCCATGCATGCTCCAACCAGAAAGCATTCCATAAGTTGGAAAATCATTGATAGTCCACATCAAAGTGGCTCTCATAACAAAATTATGTTTTCTCGAGATATCATAAGTCAAAGCTCTAGAGGACCACAACTGCGTCAACTCATCAATCAGCGGACGAAGACAAACATCTATACTCCGCCCTGAATTGCTCGGTCCTGGTATGACCATAGATAAAAATATGAACTCCAGCCTCATACACATCCCCGGTGGCAAGTTATAAACCGTCAGTATGATCGGCCAACAAGAATATGGAGCAGCAAATGACCCGAATGGGTTGAATCTGTCTGTACACAACCCAAAACGCACGTTTCTTGATTCAGCTGAAAAGTGAGGATGCACACTATTAAAGTGTTTCCACGCTTCGCCGTTAGAAAGATGCACCATCACTCCATCAACCGCATCATGTGATTGGTGTCATGTCATGTGCTCAGCAATCCTTAGTGACATGAATAACCTCTGCAGTCTAGATGTGATTGAAAAGGATCTAAGTTTTTTATATGACACTAGAGTCTTTCCCCTGCCAGTTCTGGGTTTGTAATGGGAATGCTCGCATGTCATGCACTCGGTCATCTCAGCATTTTCAAGGGTAGTATAAAATGCAGAGGTTAAGGCACATGTCAATTTTCTGGTATCCTAAACCGAAGGGTTTCATCATGGAATTCGCAGCATAGAAGTTCTCTTTCAGCCTGTTCCCTTTAGGTAAAATGTTTTACGCCCATTCAATAATCTTGTCATACCCGACCTCACTCAACCCGTGATCTGACTTGATGGTGAACACTTGTGCTACGACGATAATTTACTGTGGTTCGTGCAACCATCCCATAATGGTTCGTCAGAATCTTTCAACAAATCAAAAAACCTAGCTGCATCTGCATTAGGTTCTTCTTCTATTGGACATTAACTGACATTACCTTGATTCATTCTCATTGCATCCATAACCATATTCTTGTAAGGGTTAGTGTTGTCATTTGTTGCTTCATGCACGTTGTTAGCACTAGAAGTTGACCCAACCACAATTTCTTCCATTCTCCTCTTACTAACAAATACTTCTCCGTGTGCATACCAACACTGGTAATTCTCCATAAACCTTTTGTGTAGAAGATGCATCGTTATAACATCTGGATGCAGATACTTTTTTATTTGACACTAATACCGCCTCCAGTAAAATTTCTGAGTATAGATGTTACGAAATTAATAAAACCCTAAACTCTGTTACAATAATCCATCCTCTGCAATCCTTGGGGTGAATCTCGATACATCCATGAACGATCATCCATGACTTCTATTGAATCTCTATAAAATTATGATGACAACATGTATTAATTAACTATGTTAGGTAAATAAATTTGCAAAAAAATTAGTTTACCTCGAGATTATCCAACAAACCAATTACAACTTCTCATAAATATTAAAT
>Ga0325403_1004214_pt1 | contig 13354 bp, 9 predicted proteins | sample PopdelMetagenome_19_FD_205665 | JGI IMG/M metagenome (GOLD analysis project Ga0325403, IMG submission 205665) | Populus deltoides microbial communities from Bellville, Georgia, United States - Xylem-PdKOR-R4 | ecosystem: Host-associated > Plants > Phyllosphere > Stem > Wood/Secondary xylem...
GAAGGTGACACCATCCAGATGCAGAGCATTCCAGGCAATATTGCAGATTTGGCAAGCCACGACGACCAGCACAAGTCTAGAAGTAGCAAAATTTAGACAAAGCAAGCCATATGTGAAGGTCAGAAACCACACGTTACACAATTGGGGTGATTTTACACTACTCTTTTTTTTTGTATTTTTTATTTGAAAGAAATATTAAATTAATATTTTTTTATTTTTTTTAAAAAATGATTTATAGAAACGGGACCCACATCCACTTGGCTTGGATTCACACTCTCAAGCCCCAACTCGGCATGCCCTAGTCCATGACTGTGCAAGCAGTTTACCTCAAGTAAGCCAAACAAACACCTTACACTTTAGTTATACGCAACAAATGGCAACTAGTCGTATACGCTAGCATTATTTCCGCCGCATGAAATTTTTTCGCCTTGTTATTGAATCCGGTACAGTGGTACTTGACTTTTGTGTACTTTAATTTTAAGTTCTAAAGATAAAAATTCAAATTAAAAAAAAAACAACACATGTTATTATTATTAACATGTGTTAACCTATAAATTTTATATGATTTGTATTATAGATTTCATTAGATTTAATTAGTTTTAATTTTATTTTATGATATGGTAAAAAACAAAAGCTAATTAAAAATTAATTAAATATCAAAATATAAAATTAAACACAAAATTTCATAAAACTCTAACATTAATAATATCAAAACACCCCTAAACCACCTCAAAAATTAAAATTCAAACGAAAATAATTCTCTAAACTGAGTTTGTTTTATTTTTTTTAAGGATTTTCAAAGATAAAAACAACCATCATTAAATGTTTTTTGTCAAATAAAATATATTAACACCAAGAACATCGAGTTTTTTTATTGAAAAATAAATAAATTGATAATTTTCTCTTTCTTTTTGTTATTTTCTTATGAGTTGGTATCTCTTCTCTTCAAATCAGAGATTAAAACATGAACAAAATAAAATTTCGTACCAAATAAAACTTCTTGTGTATTTACGGGGCTATCTATTTTCTCTTCATTCTAATTTTTAGTCCTCTAACTTGTAATTTGATATTTTTACTATAATTCCAAACTTAATTTCATATCATTAGGCTTGAAATGTAACTGCAAAATAAAATAAATTAGAAAACAAAATAAAAGTACAGGTAAAACTCCAAGCAAGATATCCCTCGTCACTTTGTGTATTAACCCCAAGTACCGAGAGACAGAAGGCCCTCCAACGGTGTCATCTCCCACCCTCCCCGTCGATTCCTCATCCAACGCAAGAGTAACTTCCAAGATGGGAAGCCAATCTGACTCTCGAAACCAATGCCTCAAAGCAAATCTCCAACTAGAAGGAGGAGAAGCTGTTTGCGTAATTGTTTTCTTACAAATCTTTTGCAGTTGTACGTTCCAACTCATGAGCAAAATTGTTAAAGTAGTTTATGATAAACACAATTAAATGATTTTTCTGCAGACAAGGGAATGCTAGTAATCAGTGAAATGTGAGGAAGAAAACAGAGATATTTTAGGCTTGCTAATGTTGATCTTTTCCTGTTACGAATTTCTTTTTTTAGGGCAAGAAACTGAGGTGGAATGTGTTGCCAAAGCATCTATAAAACAGAAAGACATGACGAAGTCTGTGAAGAAGGTTAAACATATTAAACGCTTAATTTAATTCTATAGAGTTGGCGGATAAGCCCAGGAGCTATAACACATTTTAATTACCGATGAAATCTCATGAAGCCTTCAAATTAGGCAGTGAAGTTGTTGTTTTCGCTATTTTAATTATTTTCTGTTTAATTTCGAATCTTATTATTTTTACTACTTAGCTTCGAGTTCTTTTGATTAGATGAGTTTTATCTTTATATAAATAGTTGATGTGTTAATTTTCTTATCAGATTATTGAATAAAAAGACTTTTTAGAATATATTAAAGTTTTTCTTTATTAGTTTCTCTACAATTTATTTTAGAACTATGAGATTAAAAACCTGAGATTCTATCAACGTTGCCTTAGAACCTGATCCTTTACAATGGATCCTTAGAATCCAGTTAATCCATGGCTAGCTGAAATGTGAAAGGAAAATAACTCCTTGGCCAGATAGCATATGCCTTCCAACTCCAGGTGTGAAGCACTGAAGCTACGGTGCATCTTTAGAACTTATTGATAGAGGCTGCTGATTAATTTCATAATAATTTGAAAAATGAATCAATTTCAGGATGGATTTTTTTCCCTCTTTTTGGAGAAACTTGAAAGAAATTTCTGAGAAACTTTGCCTCATGTTCATCATTGAAATCGACCAAATATGAAATGGGAAAGCTTTAACTCTATCAAATCTTTTTCGTTCTTAAGCTTAAAAAACTCGTACAAGTTAGAGCCTGCAAAACTGAAACTGATCTTAAATCCAGCTCAGGAAAACAAAAACTGGTTCAAACTTCGCGAAGAAAAACCTCTCTGCCTGCTGCTGAACAGTACTACCAGTCTTCAATACCAAAGCAGCCAATGACTGCCAGCCGAGAAGAATTGTGCAAGTAATTAAAGCTGTTGAAAATCATGAAAGGTACTTGGAAACATTGATGAAGCAATAAAATATTACAAGTTTCCCAGGCTACGGTGTAGTTTTAATATTGAACACTTGTGTGACTCTACATTGAGCCGAACAGATCACTGATGTCTGTCAGAGTGTTTCATATTAAGCTACAATTCCTGCATCCGGTGTGAAGGATGAGTTAAGAAAGAATCTGCAATGCTAGCCCGTTGTCTGAGGTTATTCTGTTCTTTCAGATTCCTGAACTATTTCACTGTCAACACAAGCTTTGGGCAATGTAATCAGACTTGCTTGTGGATCTTGTACAAAGTCGGGAAAAACTTAGCGAAGCACTTATTATTTTGTAACATAGGCTGTTACCTTATGCACTTATTTCTTCCCATTTTCAGTCAGCAAGCTTGATTGGGTGTAGTTCCTTAACAACATCGCATGAGTTCATTTCGTTCTCTTGGTGATTCTTCTGAACATGCAACACCAATCTCAAGTATAGAAGTAAGGACATTGCGCATACTTTGCACCTTTTCTTGTTTCCGGCTATTGGTGCTGGATGCTTCCTTCCCTTCTAGTTCCAAAGGATTGGCTAGTAACTTCCAGAGCCCAGATTGTTTTACTAAAACGGTAACTCTTCAGGATAAGGGTGGTAGGAGAATAGAGTTTGGAGGAGAGAGAAACGTCATACCAAATAGTATAATTTCGGTGGTGACGGCTAGGAAACTATTAAGAAAAGGATGTACAACTTATTTTGCCTATGTAGTAGATTTGGAAAAGAAAGAAATAGAGTTGGATAAAATATCTGTAGTAAGGGAGTTCCCAGATGTATTTCCAAATGAATTATCCGGGTTACCACCTGAGAGAGAAGTAGAAGTTTCGATAGAAACATTGCCTGGAACTACACCAGTAGCTCAGGCACCGTATCGAATGGCGCCTGCAGAATTGGTGGAATTAAAAATACAGTTGCAAGAATTGCTGGATAAAGAGTTTATTCGCCCTAGTGTTTCATCTTGGGGGGCTCCTGTGTTGTTTGTTAAAAAGAAAGATGGAACATTACGGCTCGGTATAGATTATAGACAATTCAATAAAATGACTATAAAAAATAAGTACCCTCTTCCATGAATTGATGATTTGTTTGATCAATTAAAAGGGGCATGTGTATTTTCAAAAATAGATTTGAGGTCAGGGTATCATCAGGTGATGATAAAGGAGAAAGATATGCAGAAATAAGCTTTTAGAACTCACTACAGGCATTATGAATTTGTGGTGATGCCTTTTGGATTAACTAATGCCCCAACAATATTTATGGATTTGATGAATCGTGTTTTTCGATCTTATTTAGATAAGTTTGTAGCGGTATTTATTGATGATATACTAATATATTCTTCGTCACAAATGGAACATGCATATCATTTGAGAAAAGTGTTAGAGACCTTAAGGAGAAATAAGTTGTATGCGAAGCTGGGTAAGTGTGAATTTTGGCTAAATGAAGTGGTATTTTTGGGTCATGTGATATCGGAGAAGGGTATCAATGTGGACCCGAAAAAGATAGAAGCAGTATTGAAATGGAAAAGACCTACGAATGTGACTAAAATTCATAGTTTTTTGGGCTTAGCTGGATATTATAGAAGATTTATAGAAGGATTTTCCATAATAGCCTCTCCAATGACTCGACTAACTGAGAAGGAAGTTAAGTTTGAATGGTCAAAAGATTGTGAAGCAAGTTTCCAAGAGTTAAAATTCAGGCTAACTTCAACCCCAATATTGGCCTTACTAAAAGGACATGAGGGATTTGTTGTGTATAGCGATGCTTCCAGTAAGGGTTTGGGTTATGTACTTATACAGCGCGGAAGGGTAATCGCTTATGCATCCAGACAGTTGAAAACACATGAGGTGAACTATCCAGTACATGATTTGGAGTTGGCAGCTGTGGTGTTTGCTTTGAGGATATGGAGACATTATTTGTACAGGGTATAGGTACAGATTTTTACATATCACAAAAGTTTAAAATATTTGATGTCACAAAAAGAATTGAATATGCGATAGAGGAGATGGATGAAGTTGATCAAAGATTATGATTGTATTATTGATTATCACCCGGGAAAAGCAAATGTGGTGGTAGATGCTTTGAGTCGGAAGAATAAAGCTTTTATTGGTGGTTTACTAGTGTGAGGTGATAGAGAACTTTTGGAACTAGGTAGGCTAAATGTGCATTTGGATGTGACTTCAGGAGGAATGTTACTGGCAACGTTAGTGCTACAATTTGACATGAGAGAAAAGATTCGAAAAGCTCAAGGTGAAGATCCTGAAGTGATGAAAGAAATGAATAATGTAAAAGTTGACCAAGACTCTTTATTTCGAGTGTCAAATGATGGGCTTGTAGTGATGGGAAAAAGAATATATTTACCTAATGATGAAGTTTTAAAAGGTGAAGTCTTAAAAGAAGCTCATGAGTATAAATTGGCGATTCATCCAGGGAGCACGAAAATGTATAGAGATTTGAAGGAGAGTTATTGGTGGCCAAAAATGAAGAGGGAGATAGCAGAATATGTGGCCAAGTGTGCCATATGTCAGCAGGTGAAAGTGAAGCATCAACGATCAGTTGGAGAATTACAATCTCTTCCGATTCCAGAATGGAAATGGGAGAATATCACTATGGATTTTGTATCTGGGTTACCGAAAAGCAGGAAAGGACATGAAGCCATATGGGTGATCGTGGATAGGCTGACAAAGTCTTCTTTGTTTTTGCCTATGAAGATGGGGGATTTGGTTGAAAAACTAGCTCAATTATATATTAAAGAGGTGGTGAGATTGCATGGTGTACCAGTTTTTATAGTTTCCGATAGGGATCCTCGGTTTACATCAAGGTTATGGCCATGTATACAATGGGCTTTGGGTACCAGATTGAATCTAAGCACAGCTTTTCATCCACAGATTGATGGGCAATCTGAAAGGAAAATATAGATTTTAGAAGATTTGTTGCGGTCTTGTATACTAGAGTTTGGAGGTCAATGGGAGGATCACTTGCCATTAGTAGAATTTACTTATAACAATAGTTATCAATCTACTATTGGAATGCCACCATATGAAGCATTGTATGGAAGGAGATGTCGAACTGCAGTATGTTGGGATGAAGTTGGGGAAAGAAAATTATTGGGACCTTAATTGGTGCAGATCACGGTTGATAAGGTGAAGGTGATAAAGGAAAGGATGAAAGAAGCTCAAGACCAGCAAAAGAGCTATGCTGATAATCGACGAAGACCACTAGAGTTTCAAATTAGAGATATGGTATTTTTAAAGGTTGCTTCATGGAAGCATATGATTCGGTTTGGAATGAAGGGAAAATTAGCACCTAGGTATATCGAGCCATATAAAATTATAGAAAGAATTGGGACAATTGCTTATCGAATACTGTTGCCACCACATTTAGATAGGATACATAATGTGTTTCATGTTTCGATGTTGCGGAAAGCAGACCTATTTCCTACACGAATTTTGCCATAAATTCCGATGGAAATGTGGGAAGATTTAACTATAGAGGTACAGCCTGTTCAAATTATGGACCGAAGTATAAAGGAATTACAAAATAAAAAGGTGTCGTTAGTAAAAGTGTTGTGGAGAAACTCTCAAATAGAAGAAGAAACCTGGGAGAAAGAGTCCGAAATGATGAAGAAGTATCCTGAATTATTTCCTTATATAGGTATGAATTTAATTTCGAGGATGAAATTTTTTTCAGGAGGGGATAATGTAAAACCTCTGGGCGAAAAATTATAAATTGAATAGTTTCATGTAAAACAAAAAGAAACAAATTTGTAACTCTCGATCGGGTTATCAGAAAATTCTAAAAATTTGCATGGAGACTTCTAATATGATTCATTAGCTTGGGTTACAATTTCATAATTTTTAGAGAAATTCAAAAATTTGATGAAAAATCACAATTTGACTAGTTTTACGTTGTTGGATGTAATTTTAAATCCGACCATCAGATTGAGCTGAAATTTTATGAGGAACCTTTAAATATATTAAATAAAATCTGGTTAAAATTTTAGGATGAACGGAGTTCGGTAGTGCTATCAAAGAATAAGGACCTTCAAATGGAAGCAAAATGACTCATTAAGGGTAAAATGGTAATTTTTCATTAAAAATAAAACAAGGCAGCCCCTTTTCTGTTATGGACTGCTGACTGGGCAGTAACAAATGTGGAAAGAAAAAAAAAGAAAGAAAATAAGAGAAGAACGTGAGAAGTTAAGAGAAAAACAAGAAAAAGTGAGAGAGAGCTTGAATACTTGTAAGATTAAAAGACTTGGAACATTAAATTAAGGAAGAACCAAGTGAAGGAAGATATAAGAAAAGTGAGGAGGGCTGGCCACACAAGGAGGAGAAGAAAAGTTGGGAGAACTTAGATTGGTAAGCATGAAAAGTTTAGATTCTTACTTGAATGAAGTGTTTTTAGGTTTATTTGAGTAAGTTATCAGAAAATGACAATTAAATTTGATTTAATTTCTCATAATCTTGATTTTTTTAAATTAGGGTTCTTATGAGAATTTGGGGATTTTGAGAAAAATAGTAAGCATGATGGAATTGAGGTAGAATAGTATAGAAATAGTGAATGTAAGTAGTAATTAAGAAAGAAATTGAATAATTTTGAAGAAAAGAACTTGTAATTAAGGATGAGGAAATATAGGAATGAGGTTTTGATTGTTTTATGTTTGAGAAATGATGTTCTTTATCTTATTTGAAGTATTCAAAATATGAACAAGTGAAGAAATATCATAAGAATGTGAAAAAAAGAAAGAAGAAATAAATAAATGGTAGGAAAAGTTCATGGAAGAATTCTTTAAGTGAGTTAAAAGAAGAAAATTGATTAAAACTATATGTTGAAAATGAGGTGACAAACGAATGAAAATTTTGGTGTAAAACCCAATTAAATAAAATATATTACGTGCTTCAAATTTAGGCATGTAAGAGAAGTGATAATATATTAATAATGTAGTGCAATCTGACTGATTCAGGAGTTGTACCAGGAGCAGGGCATCAGGTAGGAGGAGCCGGATCATCATGAGCAGACGGTAAGTGATTCATCACTTTCTTTTAAAATTTAAAGTTTCATTATGAATTATGAGTTGTTTATGACATGTTGATATGGAAGAAATAGATGAAGAAATTGTTGGTATTATAATTGAATTACCGGTTGGTTAGTATAGAATTACTAGTTGGCTAGTAGGAATTATCGGTTAGTTGGTATGAATTACCGGTTGGTATGGAATTATCGGTTGGTTAGTATAGAATTACCAGTTATATTGGCTATTTTTAGAGAATAGCCGGATGTTAGGTAATTCGTATGGAATTACTGGTTTATATTGGCTAATGATAGAGAATAGTCGGATGTTGGGTAATTCGTATGGAATTACCGGTTATATTAGCTATTTATAGAGAATAGCTAGATGTTGGGTAATTCGTATGGAATTACCGATTTGATAGTTGGCTATATAAGAGGGTTAGCCAAGTTTGAGATAAAATTTATGAATTTCCAAATTAAAAATTAAGCAATGAGTGTTGGTTACAAAGGTCCTATAAGTATAGGATTAATAAATTATGAATGGGTTATTAAAGTTGATATATAGTAAGTTGGTGATGAAAGATAATTTGATATATTTTGAAGACTTGTGAACATAATAGCTTTATCATCTTTAATGTGTTATCTTTCTTATTTCTTATTAATGTTATGCATACAGGTTTTTCACGAGGTGATACGGAATATGGGCTTTGTGTTTTAATCTGTTTATTTTATGGGATGTAATATATTTGCATTATATGTAATTTGTAGTGTATGTAGATTGTAATATATGTATCATGAAGATGTTTTGCTTTTGGTACTTATACATTTAAAATGTAAGAGTAAGGAACTAATATTACTAAACTATTCAAAAAGAATATTTAGTAATTATAATCATGCATATTTAAAAGATAAATGCATGTTAATGTAATAATTAGTTCAATATGAATCTTTTGAGTTTATAATTGTTTGTAATTAATGTGTTATTTGTTGATGATGTAAGGTTGAGAAAATACAATGAGGTATAGTTATGTGAAATATTATTTGATGAGATAGGATATGATCTAGGATGGTTGGATCAAAATGGTAGTTTTGAGTATTGTGATTGAATGAAGTCTAGTCGATAACTTGGTAACGTCAGAAAACAAAGGAAACTCTGCTAAAATTTCAAAAAAAAAAAACATCCCATAATCTTAGACATACTATTCAATACTTGACATTAGTAAAGAAATGTTTGAGATTTTATGACATTATAATTTGAAGGTGTTACATGGATTGACTTTGTTGATGTCTTTGTCGAGATTTTCTTAATCTGATCTGCTAGGAATTCGAGTCTGGTTGTTGCTGCTGCTTCTATGTTGTTATAAGAAGGTGAATTCTGTTGGGAGATGAGAATTGAAAGTGTATGGATTGTAAGAGATTATGTTTTTTCATTTCTGTCTTCATTGTTCAGTTTGATAGTAAAAGGTAAAACAACGTAGTTTTACTTTTATATATATATATATAGCTGGGTCTCAGTTGGGTTTACCCGAGTCATCCGAGTCCCGGGTCAACCGGGTTTTGCTGGGCTAAATCCTAACTGGTTTTTTCTTAGACCTGGTTTGGTTTCAGGCCTGAATCAATCGAGTTCCAAGTTGATTCTCCGGGTCGAGTTTTAAATATGTGTTTGTAACAACTCATTTTGGGATATATCAAAGAAACAAATTAAATCATCAAAGTAGGGGCCATGATGGATCACATCACATCTACTCCTCCTTAATAATCCGATGGAGGAAAACAATCGATTGGTTACAGCTATCGTAGACCATTGTTAAACTATCTATCTTCGCCCTCTTATCCAGCTGACAATAAATTGGATAGATTGGAAAATTGATATATAAAATAAAAAGAAATGGTGAATTAAAGTAGCAGCTAAAAGTTTAGTGAAATGACATCACGGTTCTGAACTTCATATTTAATTAAATTTTATTTTTTAAAATTATGATATTAATTAAATATTTTGGTAGGTAATTACAATAAAATTTTAACTCACAACAATAACACCAATTAAATTTAGAATGAATCGGCTGGTTTATTATGATAAGTTAAATCAATAGACTAATTAAAACTAAAAATTAGAAAACAATTATTAAGTGAAGAATTTTTTTTGAGATTTTAATTTGAATATATTTTTTAGTCTTTAAGTTGAATAAAGATATATATTTTAACTTATAAAATATATTTTAAAAAAATATTCATAAAATTGTGATTTTTATGTAAAATAGTCAATCAATTTATACAATTAAATTAATTTATAGACTGGTTAAACTAAAAAATTGGTTATAAAGTTACAGATTAAATTATCAAGCTTTAAAAGTGCGGTAATTATATTATTTTATTTAATAATAATAATAATTATTAAATATTATAAAAAATATGCTATTTCATGAAATATTTTTTAATTGATGCTGACAAAAGAAGAGTTAAAGGCGTTTCTAGAAAAACATGTGAATAAATTAAATTTCATACCAGTTAAATAAAAAAAAATGGGATCCTTTTTTAAATATCGTTATACTGAAATATTAATTTTTAAATAATTTTAAAAGCACCTCATTTTATTATATTAATTTGATGAATTTAAATTAAAAAAAGCTCCCATTACAAAATCGTATGTCTTCCTCCTTTAAAGGTAATTTAAAATTGAGTTTTTTATAATAAAATAAATTTACTTAATTTTTTTTAATATATTTTTTAATGATTTTAACGTGTTAATATTAAAAATAATTTTTTTTAAAAATATTTTTTAAATAAAAAATATTTTAAAAAATTACAAATCCTTCGATCCTTTGATCCCTATTAACGGAGCTTGAGACTGTTCAAACAGTAGACAACGTGCACATACGGCAGCGGTTGCTTTAAATGGTTATTGGTCCAAATGCAATCAATGTCGAAGAAAAGATGGGTAAGATAGCAAGATGGAATTTGCTAGCATAGTTGCACGTGCATTCTTTTTTTTTTTTTTTAATATAGTATCTATTAAGTACAATATTAATATTGTGATTTGTTAATTAACAAATTAAACAATTGGACCGTATATGATTAATGGAATATATAAACATATGAAGTTTCGGTTTCCCATCGTGAGATCTTCTTCGGTTTGTTGCCAACATCGCCCGATGGGGCGCAAGATCTCACGGCCAACTATTGGATGAATCCTGTGGGTGTAGTCAACAAATTAAAAGAAAAAAAAAAGAAAAAAAAATTATGTGATCATGTGACGTAGAGATGGAACTTATCTGAAACCTATAAATATGCACAGAAAAGAAAAACACAACACATTTTATTAGCCTCCTTTTCGTTTCCGTTTGCCCTAAGAAATGACAAGTTTCTCAAAGATCCTCAGCAAGACTGATATTAAGAAGAGACTGACAGTGCCTATCAAGTTTCTCAAATCTCTTCCATCATTCGACGGGGGCCATGCCGTAAAGTTTGAAGCTAGAGATGAGGGAGGCGAAGCCTGGGCCTTTCAGTGCTCCGTCCGCCGGAGAGGGCACCCGAAGCCAGTACTTACACGGGGTTGGAAGGCTTTCATCAACAGCAAGAAACTTAAAACTGGCGACAAGGTCAGTTTTATTAAATGTAAGAATCGAGCTACCGCAAAAACCTCTTACAGAGTTCGTGCTGAAAAGGAAATCAAGATCTTTGGAGCTATTATTGGGTATGTTCCATTGTAGCCCATTTCCTGTATTGACTCTGTAGCATAAGCTAGTAAATAATAGAATGGCAAGGAGTAGGTAGCCGGGCCCCTTGTTCACTGGATCGAGTCTCATTTGTACTTTTCCATTTTATTACTGCTCTGTTTACTTTTGAGCATGAAGTATAAATGTCCATCCATTTTTTCTTGCCTCAACTATTTTCTTCTGTAGTTTTTCGTTTTTGCTTTGTCAATGAGGTTGACTCTGTGAGTTCCGAGATTCAATCTAGCTAACTCAGTGACTTGAATCTCCTGCGCACCAGACAGGGAAGACCAAGGTTAATTATACTGCTGCCTTATTATCCAGGATGGAATGAATTAGAGCCAAGTTTCTTATCAAGCGACCCTTTTGGAGTTTTAAGTTTGGTGTTTCTTGAGTTCTCATATAATATTAATCTTTGCTGCTTCTACATTTAGTATGCCCAAACCAGGTTTTTTTAATTTTTTAGAAACACTTCTTTTTCGTGACAACACAGTATATTTTATGGGCATACATCTTAACTCCGATTAATAAATTATAATTAAAATAGTACTTTATTAAAAAAAAAAAAAGAAATATTTAGAATAAAAAATTAATTAAACCCAATATAAATTATCTCACTTCAAATAACTTAAATTTAAAATCTTACTAGTCAAAGATCACAAATTAATTTAATAATTAAAATATTAAATTCTATAAATCAAAGAAACTTCCAAGCAACCACTTGAAATTCTACTTCTCTTTCAAACCATCTACAAAAAAAAAAAAAAAAGGGGGTGGGTGCATGCTTTACACTTAGTAAATAATTATATTTCGTCTTTTTAATTTAGTTAGACAAAACATGCTAAAACTTACTAATTAATACATATAACTTAAAATCAATTCATTTATTAAACCAAAATATTAATTCTTTCAAAGATTCAAAAGTCCAAAAATAAACTTATAAATCATTCATATATTTAAATAATTCAAACCAATAATTTTAAACACAAATATGGATTGCACGCTAATATTTAAAATTAAATTCAGAGTTAAAAGAATACAATTACTCTAATTACAATAATAATGGGCACTCATATTTAAAATTAAATTCAGAGTTAAAAGAATACAGTTACTCTAATTACAATAATAATAATGGGTTGTATTTTGCAATGAAATAATGAAATAAATTCATTTAGAAATGAAGTAATTTAATTATGAAACACTTAAAATTATACATACAAATCAATTAACTTTAGTATATTGAAAAATTAAAAAATGAACTATAAAAGTTGTTCAAACTCCAAAACAAATTTCAATTATTAACTAATAAATTTAAATAATTATAAATAATTTTTCACAAATTCATAAAAACTCTAAAAATATATTTATCAAATTATGTGAAATGTCTTAATTGTCCCTCGATTATTACCGTCTAATTGCTCATGAAAGGATAATGTTGTTCTTTCCTATTCAATTTTTCACGGTATTACATGTTTAGTTTTCAAAAGCCACCCGATATCTGCTAAGGTCTGTCAAGATGTTCAATTTGTTCATATCTTTCATGGTATTTTACAAAATGAAAGTCATCGAGAAGGCCTCTTCTCTCCACTCTATATTCCAAACAAAATTCTTAATTAATTATGATTTTATTTGTTAGATTTTTAAAGTGCAGTAAGAATTATCTTATCGTTATTTTTTTAATCAATACTCAAGAGTATGTGTTGGAAACAAAGTTCCAATAAATGCCTGGTAATTTATTTTATGTCATATTAACTTTTTTTTTTATTGATCTTAAATCTCATATCTTGATGGTTACTTGATTTTCATGGAATTTTAAATTAATTCTTATTAAAATTAATTAATTTAAAAGAGAGATGTATTTCGAACATAACCGCTATTCTAGCAGTTGTTTTCAAATATTATTTTTCTAAAACTCTTTTAAAAAATGTGTTTACTGTTAGAATGAGAAAAGCCCGTCAAGAACGGCACTTGTGCGATTTATTTCTTCTTTAAGGACTTACAACCGGGCGATGGTCAAGGAGATGGCGTGCGTCTCCACAGACCACAT
>Ga0325403_1004216_pt1 | contig 13348 bp, 5 predicted proteins | sample PopdelMetagenome_19_FD_205665 | JGI IMG/M metagenome (GOLD analysis project Ga0325403, IMG submission 205665) | Populus deltoides microbial communities from Bellville, Georgia, United States - Xylem-PdKOR-R4 | ecosystem: Host-associated > Plants > Phyllosphere > Stem > Wood/Secondary xylem...
GTAAGAGCGAGAGACAATGGCAAGTGGAGATCTAGAGAGGGGGACAAAGAACAGAGGAAATAACGCAAATTTCCCTTCATACTATGTTGAAACAGCAGAAAAGCAATGGACTTCATGGATAATTCCCATGTTTGTTGTTGCAAATATTGCTGTTTTTATTGTTGTCATGTATGTCAACGATTGTCCTAAAAATTCTCTGGGTATTGAAGGTAGTTGCGTGGCTAAGTTTCTTGGCAGGTTCTCTTTTCAGCCGTTGAAGGAAAACCCCCTCTTTGGCCCATCTGCTGCTACGTAAGTTTCTTCTTTCTTTGCTTAATTTTGTCCAAATTTGTGAGCTTTTATACGCGTTTTCATGTGGGTTTGGATTTGTTTCTTGGCTGGGTGTTGTGTTTGATTTGGGTGTGAAGTTTTGTTAATTTTGGATTCAGACTTTGAGATACTGGGTAGTGGTTTCTTATAATTTGATTTTAGGTGATCTTTTCTTTTGCTTAGTTACTGGTTCTGATTTTGGTATTTTTTCTTTATGCTTGCCACTAGTTTTATTTAATACTGTTATTTAATACCCGGGCTTAATTGCTTTTATGACAATACATAGTACTAGGTGTTCATAAGAAGTATTTGATTTGCGGTTATGTTTTTTTATCTTGCTATTATTGAGAATCTTCTTCTCCACTTTATCTATCTTGAAAATTTGTTCATGCGTTTATGTATTAAGGCAGTGTGGAAATTTAGAGTGATCCATAAAAGTTTTATTACTTTGTTATGGAGTTGAATTTATCCACCAAAGGGCTCTGGAGGAACATTAAACTATTTATAAATTCACTGTATTACCTCCACTTTTAGGGGTACTGGACTTTCCAGAACATAGGTTCCTGTATATGGTTTATAGATCAAAAGCTACAGGATTAAATTTTAATATGTAATTCAATGAAACTTACTATGCATATGATCTCTTAAGTGCTGTAGATTCGTGTCTTCATGGGTTTGATTTAGGGGTGTGATGACATAAATAGTGTTGCATGTCATTAAGTTCTTACCTGACCAATTATTTGTTGCAATTTGTTCAAATCGATGTGCCTTTACTGCTAGTAATATGGTATCTGCAAGCAGCCTTCTAATTCATGTGGCAGAAGAATTTTGTTCGCTGATCTTTACATGCCAATGATTGTGCAGATTGGAAAAAATGGGATCTCTGAAGTGGAACAAAGTAGTGCATGGACATCAAGGGTGGAGGCTCATCACCTGTATGTGGTTGCATGCCGGAGTTGTTCATGTGCTTGCAAATATGTTAAGCTTGATCTTTATTGGGATTCGTCTTGAACAGCAATTTGGGTTTGGTATGTCATGTTCTCTTCTCCTGTCAATTTATATCAGCACTTGTTGATTACGTGCCTTCTTCACATGTTAAGTTGAAATCAACATGCTTGCAAATGTTATAAATCAGTGACTGGAAATATCTCATGCCTCGGATATTATTATTGTTGCACTTTAAGCACATCATCAAGTTCTTATTCCAGTCATCTTTGTGTTTTTACCATTTTATTTAAAATCCGATCATCCTAATATATATTTTGGAAAATAATCTGGCAGTGCGAGTTGGGATTATCTACCTAGTATCAGGATTTGGTGGGAGCATCTTGTCTTCACTTTTTATTCAGCAAAACATTTCTGTCGGTGCATCTGGTGCTTTGTTTGGACTTCTTGGAGCGATGTTGTCAGAGCTTCTTACCAACTGGACAATCTATTCTAATAAGGTATGCTGTTAACCGTTGGTTTCTTTTGCATACATATGAAAGTTTTGTGTTCTCTTATCATCTTAAGATTGATGAGGCCTTGTGTTTTATGGAAGCAATAACTTGACCTAGGAAATATTTACACATACACTCAGCTTTTCCATAGCTACGTGATCTTGAATTGCTAGTTTTGGTCTTAGATTTTGTGGTTGTTTCATATGGTTAATATATTGTAGCAGATATAGATGCTTTCCTGCTACTTATTCCTGGAACTAGGACCATGAGACCAAGACATTCTTTAGAGATAGCTTGTGGTGCGGTTGCCTCAATTTTTTTTTTTTTTTAAAAAAAAACTGGATTCAAATAATTTGCAACTCAAAACTACTCTCATTGTTGTAGATTGCTGCTCTACTCACACTTGTGGTCATCATTGCCATTAACTTAGCCGTGGGAATTCTTCCACATGTTGACAACTTCGCCCACATTGGAGGTTTCATGAGTGGTTTTCTCCTCGGCTTTGTTTTCCTACTTCGTCCTCAGTTTGGGTGGGCAAAAAACCAGCATTCTCCTGCCGATGGTCGTGTAAAATCCAAGCACAAGGCTTACCAATATGTATTAATGCTAGCTGCTGCGGTGTTGCTTATTGTTGGGTAAGTTCAAAACCCTATTTTTTTTGTTTTCAAGCCAAGCAAATGAGATGGGCTAGATTTAATTCAATGCTCCTTTGGCCTCCCCAAACTCCAACTTATCCTCATGAAACCAAGTATTTGCATATCTGCGTGTTTTCTAAAAGCAAATTCTATTAGTGCAAAAACTTGTTTCTAATATATTTATACCATTATGTACATTGCAGATTTACTTTGGCATTGGTAATGCTATTTAAAGGAGAAAACGGGAATGATCACTGCAGCTGGTGCCATTACCTTAGCTGCGTGCCTACTTCAAAATGGAACTGCCGGAGCTGATGAAGATTTTCCCATCTCATCTTCTGTTTGATAATTTTCTTATTCTTTTCATCCTTCCATTTTCCTTGGTTTTCATTTTTTCATTTGTTTGAAACGCTTTCACATATGTACATGGAAGTGACGCTGCGATTGACTTGGACATCAAAGAGATTATAATGCTACTTACCCGCAGAATGGTTTCCCGTCATCACAAATGCATTGCTGTCAAGCATAAAGAAACCTAGAATTAATGTTGTTGAATGGGCCATCAGAAATACGTGGAGTGTTTAAAAAAAAGACCAGAGACATTCTGGCCTGTGACGTTGACACGGTACCAGTTGCACCAAAACACCAACAACCAATGTTAGTTGAAGGATGACAAGTCATTTTTGCTTGCTTGCCCAAACATCTAATAACTTTTGAATTCGAGGGTTCGATTTCGTTCAGTAATGAGAGTTTCCAGAGAGAACGAGTAGCTAAAGAGAAGAAATCATCCGACCAATGCCTAACGAGTTGGTGTGGGGAATACTGGAGAAGTCATGATTCAAGGTTGGAACGAATGGAATACTAGTATTATATGGGATTTATTTATCCCTATTCTACATCGTGGGCGTTAGTGCACAAGTCGGCGAATACCTTAAAGGTTTTGGGCAGGAGTATCGACGACAATGCCTAAATCAAGCCTTTGAAGGCTGTGTATATGTTTTTAGTTGCAGTGGCCGGCGCTCCAGATCAAATTTTTTCTCAATATGAAAAAAAACTAAGGAAAAAAATATAAGATGTGAGCCATTAGATATATCAGTTGGTAATTTAAATAAAAAAAAATATAACAGCAGTACATAAAACGACAAAAAATAATAACAAAAAATAAAAAAAACTTTATATGTATAAAAAAACAAATGTTAAAAGATGAAACTGTAAAAAAATAAAAATAAAAAAAGCAACAGAAAAAATTAATGATTAAAAAAATAAGAATTAAATTTGATATGAAATAAAAACAGAAGAATAATGAAATTGTAAAACAAAATTAATTTAAAAAACTATTTCAAATAAAAAAAATAACAATAAAATGATGAGAAAAAAAGTAAAAAGGGATGAATTGAAAAGACAAATTAATTTTACAAATTATTTAAAATAAAAAAAAACATAATAAAAGAAAAACTAACCAAACATGAATAATCAACAAATTAAAAAGCTGTTATATAATTTTCAAGGGGCTAGAATGAAAGTCAGGAAAAGAGAGAGAAAGGCAAGGGGAAAAAATTAATTTGTAGCGATAAACCTCCGTGAATATTGTAACATTAGGATGGAGAGTGCCACGACATTCCAACTCTATTTATTTGGTAACGTGGTTGGAGTTATTTTTTAAAATAATTTTTATTTATAAATATATTAAAATAATATTTTTTAAAAAAAAATTATATTTAATATCACATGATTTAAAAATATTAAAAAAATATTAATTTAAAATAAAAAATATTAAAACACAAAAATAAACAGCCAAGATTTCCTTAGCTGAGGATCGTTTTAAGTCTGTTTCTTTTCCCATAGAAGGGACTAGAAAACTCTCGTTGTAGAGGGGGGACTAGAAAAACCCAAGCTCATAAACCTTAGTTTTTTTAAGTTCTGAAACCACAAACGGCATCCCTACTCAACCCACAGTCCATACCATATTTCAAACAACACTGAACAACAACAACCATCCTAAGCATATATCATCTTTCATCCCTCGCAAAAAAGTCTTATTTTCAAGAGGTGGGGCACACAGAAATTAAAAAGGGACGTCTAAACATACATTGGCTCTATCCTAAAGCTAAAAAGCTTGCTCCTGTCTAGTTTGAGAAGAAAAGGAAATGATTTGATGGCGATAAGAGGTTTGGAACAGAGTTGTGTATCATTTTCAATTAAGGTGCAAAGCTATCATGTGAATCATTGACAGAAAATTAATAAATACAAATGAAAATATTGAGAAAATATTTTCACTGGTAAAACCGATGGAAATATTCCCTTGCTATTTACTGAAAGAATTAGTCGGAAAAAAAAATTAAAACAAAAAAAAAATGATTACGTTCCATTTCCACCAACACTTGATTTCTTAGCGCCAGGTTTCTTCCATCGCGGCAAGTATAAAGTTTCCTCCTTTCTTTACATTCCAATCTCTTACATATTCTCGTACGTGTTTCCCTGTTTTTTTTTTAGGATAAGGATGTGAGCTATAGGAGGAAACCCATTGGTATCTTGGTCGTACTGCATTCACATGACAGCATGTATGGCAGCCTGGTTAGGAGAACTGAGTTTGTGAGGTGTTGTCGTGCTGTGTTGAGATCACAGAGAAGGACTTTCGCTTTAATGAATCGTATTGTGCTGATGAAAATGGCATGTGTTGAAACAGTAAAGTAAAACAGGAAATTTTCCTTTTAAGAAAACAAAATCATGCAGTAAAGTTCTCCTTCCTGTTAATGCTTTCTTTCCATTTTCATAAAGTTTGGTCCTGCTGATCTTAAAATCTGAAGGAGTGGAAGGTAGAGCAGGGCGTTTGCTTTTGTGTCAGGCTTAAAATGGCAAAGAATCGAGGCCTCTCTACATGCTTGTCTTGCATGGTAATAAATACTATGCTGTTCTATGAGATCTTTGCTTTCCATGCTTCAATGTAAATTTGGTTTGTCTTGGCTTGGGCCAGTTGATTTAAGGGTAGACTAAGCTTGCATGCTTTCTTCGGTCTTCATTTTGGGAAGATGGGCTGAAGGGTTTTTGCATGAGTTTAAAATGACGACTTTGGGTCATTCTTCTTCAATCATTAGTCTACACCTTTGCAAGTTGCAGGCCCTAAGTTTGGGCTGCCGACATAATATATCATGAGTTTTCGGCTTCTCACCTTTGAATTACCCAAAAACATGTTTGTTTATATATTTTTAAAATATTTCTGAAAAAATTTAAATTTTTTTATTTTTTTCTTTATTTTCAATTAATTTTTTTTAATATTTTTAAATTATTTTGATGTGTTTATATTAAAAATAAGTTTTAAAAATTAAAAAATAATTATTTTAATAACAATCGCTACTACAATACTAAACAAGTTCTTAATATTGTATTGTTTTCTCAAGGTTTCCCTTAAGGTTCGTGACTAGTCCTTATTTTATATAAAGTAAACATGCGTAAGATGTAATTTTAATATTAAATAAATTCATTTAATATTTCAAAAAAAATCTTTTTTAATTAAATATGACCAAGTCCTTCCAAAAACATTATGTGCCTATTTTTAATCAAAAAATATAAAAATTAGAAAAAAAAAACCAAAAATATATTACATGATTTAGTATTTCTTGAAAATAAAAAAAAATAATTTTTATATTTTGTATGCATCATGGACCTAATAACAAGTTTATTAAGTCCATGGAGGACTTGATTTAAATTTTAAAAATATCAAAAAACCAATTTGTTTATTTTTAATATTTTAGAATTTATAAACTTACACATAAGATGTATTTTTAATACTAAAGATAAATTAATTACATAATAAATAAAGATCTCATTCTCTCTCTCATTTATTTACTTTTAATATTTGAAAAATATAAATTTATAAACAAGACGTGTTTTCAATATTAAAAGAAACAAAACAAAAATATAAAAAAATATTATTTTACTTTAGTTGAGTTGTCAATTCCGTTCCAATTGATTTTTTTTTTATTGGAACAATAAATTTTAGTTCTGGACTACTTAAATGTTTTATTTCAAGATCTTGTATTGTGTGTGTAATTTAAAATATTAATTTAATATACATGATTTCAATTCAAATTTAAAGTTAAATTAACTTCAAATTATACAATATAAACATAATGTCAAGCATCTAAATATAATTTTAAAATTTAAAATATTTTTAAATAATTAAAAGTAAAGAATTCAACATAAATAAAATGTCAAAATATTGAAAAAGTAATGTTTCAAAAAAAAAAAAAACATAAATCACTTAGTCTCTCGAGCTCTAACTTATTTCTCTTTTAAAAGTAGATGAATCCAAATATATTCTAATTTATCTAACACCTAGTTATACTAAAAAACCCATTAAAAACTCAAATTGTAAATTTTTAAAGTCCTGGAATATTATTGTCAAATTTTTTCCACCGTAGAACTAATTAAAATAAAAGTTTAATAAATTAAATATTATAAATAAAAAAAATTTATATTTTTAAAAATACAAGCAATAAAAGTTATTATCCGAAATTAACTATTTTTTTTTCTTTAATGAATAGCCATGGAGATGCCAAAATCACCGGAAAAATCTAGAATTTGACGGAGAAATCTAGAATAACTTGAGATCCTAAACGATTAGAGCCATTCCAGCCGAAACGAAACGCAGTTCACAACCTTAGCTGATACATGTATATATTGCAGCAGAGCTGAATGATTCTCTTTGATAGTAGCGAGTTCATGACCACCACACAACAGTCAACAGAGCTGTGAAATAGTTGGGCCACTCAAGAGCTTGTGGTTGAACAAGGGAAGAGCTGGACATTGCATTGAGCTACTCGAAATTTCTACTTGGGTATAAGACGTCCTAATCAGATTGGGGACCTGCCCTAATGCATTGCATGGCATGGCATGGCATGGGGCAATTCAATGTTTCCATTTGAATGTAAGATGTACTGATAAAGATGCATTAATTGACCACACGGAGTCATAGGACCGTAGCCATGTCTAGCTGACTTGTGACCATCACAACCACCAACATTATCTTTCCCATGTCCTCAAACATGTTCTTCAAACGCGATCTCCTAAATCCCTTGTAGGGCATGAGCTACCTTTAAAACTTTGACAGTATTGACTGTTTAATTCACCAGTTTAATTCACGAGATCGCACTGCTGAATTGGTTTTAGGACAATAACCGGTTTCAGTTCAAATCTATCACTACTTTCTGTTTCAGAAATGATGGTAAATGGCAGAAAAGATTTAGAAGAGAAGCCTGATACATATGGATTCAGGAATTGACACTTCCGGTTAAGCTTGATTTTACCCTTGATACAGAAAACGAGTTCAAAAACACTACATGGATGATTTCCATTGGATTCTTAGCGTCTAGTGATCATACTAATTAGCCACCAACATAAACAACTTGACAGTTAACATACATTAATCTAAGACAAATCAAGTATAAAATACGTCACGCTCATTTGTTACCCAGATTAGAAGCTACTCCAGAAACTAAAACCATTGAAACTTCGTTTTAGTATTTCTGCCTGACAGGCATTCCCAGCCTGTCCAAGCGACCAGATCCAGGGTAAGCTTTACTTGTAAAACTTGCACGCAAGGCAGAAGCACTCTGTGCACTACTCGATCTTTGTTCACCAAAGCCGAGAACCGAGTATCTCTTGGTTGAGCTGGATCTCTCATACTGGGGTCTTTGTTTTGGAGCGCTTAGAGATCTCACCTTAGCCCTTGAAGATTCAGTGTTACACATATAATTTGGGTAGTCAGAGTATCCACTCATGAAGCTTCTAGAGCCACCACTCCTACTGGGAGTGAAGGGACTTCTCTTACCACTGCCACCCCTTGATGATGCAGAGTAGAATTGCGGGCTATTATCAGCGGTGCAAAATGCTTCCTCAACCTCATGAGAGAATTTCAATGGACTGAAAGATTGAACTTCGCCAGATGAGGGGCTTGGAACTGCTTGATGGACTGTGGAGCCTTTTGATGTTGTGAAACTATGGCTATACTGATCCGCAGACAAGGAAAGGTGAGAAGGGTGAAAGAGATTTCTACGTTTAGGAGTAATATGTGGTTTTCCAGAATCAATCTCAAGGATCTTGTCATCATCAATGGGGCCAGTTCCTGGCGAAGGGGCTTGATGATCCCATGTTCTACCATCCATTCCATGTTCTGACCAATTGAAGGATAAGTGTGCAACATCTTGATCGGCAATTTCTCTGCCTTTAGATTTTGACCCAGTTCTCTGTAAATGTCGAAAACAGGTCCACAAGTGCAAGGTCAGGATTTTAACAGTTGAATAATCATCCAAGGAGAACAGGATAAATATACCTCAAGCATTGATGATTTTTCATATTTTCCAATCGTAACACGTATGGCATGCTCGGATTTTTCATGGGTTGGCAGACCCTGGAGGTAGTTTAAATATGATCAGCAACACATAACCTAGGGAAAGTTGGTACAAGCACATAGAAATACAGTCTAAGCATACAGTTATCTGCTTCTAAAAAAATTTCGATAAGCCAATTTCATGAGCACCACAGCCATTTTTGAAGGTGGATTTTATTGTATAATATGGCTCATTGATTTTTTATAACCACCCTCACCAAACCCACCAAGCTTACATCATTCAAAACCATAAATAATATATGCACCTTAATTAACGGTGTCTAAAGCCAAAAAGAAAGCTAGTCTACAGCTCTAAAGAAAAGTAGCCTTGAGTCCATGAGCAAAGCAATTCACTTCTCAAAAAATTCCAGCATAAGGAATTCAAATATGGGAGGGAAAATTGAGTTCCGCTTACAGGGAGGTGATAGCGAGAAGACTTGCTGCTTGAGTGGGAGCATTCAGAAATTTGGGCACGTCCTGCACGTGCTCGAGCCTGCGCTCTCTGCAATGCTTGCATTCGATGAAGCCACTCTGCTGTTCGCTTCCTCTCAAGGTGACCTCTTACCAGTGCCTGAAGCCTCACCAACGCTTTTAATGCTCTTAACGCTCTCCTTGCCTAGATTAATCCAGTAAAAAGTCACCAAGTTAAGCCAGTTTAACATTGCCGTTTGGGTTTTTTTAAAGCATTCCTTGTATGAAAAAACATGAAGTTGATGTTTTTTAAGTATTTTTAAATGATTTTAATATAAGGATATAAAAATCATCCAAAAACACCTAAAAAAACCCTTCAAATTCGTGCTTTTTTAGGGAAAAATCACCTTCAGCTGCTTTATCAAACATACACCAATACTTCAAAGCCTAACAATCATCGCATTGCATTTAATGCTCGAGCAGAAATGTCCAATCCTTTAATTAAGTACGCATTTGTTACATGTAATAATAATAAAAAAAAGGCATCTCGAGCTGGTCATAGTTTCACACTGTTACATTCACTATAGGATCATCAGTTTGACAGACAGCTTGAAATCATGGCGCTAAACAGAACATCTCACACCAATTAAGATTTTAAAAGGAAACAGGACTGAAGCCTTAGAGAAAATCCCAATTGAAAATCCCATCTGACACTACATCCATTATAGAAGACAATGACATCTCACTATCCGCCCTCCCCCGAGGGAAAAGATAAATGTTGTGAAAAGTCTTTGATGAATATTGAATAGTAGAGAAACTAGAAAGAGATCAAGATCTATCGTGGTTCGGCAATGTGCCTATATCCACAGGAGTAGGGAGCTTTTATGTTTCACTATGTCAAAATAGAATTATATGATGTATATTTACAGTAGACCCTAAAATGCCCAAGAAAACATAGCCGCCCAAGGAATCCTAACCGTCCAACGAGTATTAATAGAGCCACAAACTACAACAATAAAGTATTCCACAGGCCTTGACTTGGGTAGTGTTTGTGATTGTGGTGGTGGTGATTGTTTTTTAAAGTATTTTGTGTTTTGAAAATCATCAAAATAATTTTTTTTTTATTTTTAAAATTTATCTGACATCAGCATATCAAAACGATATAAAATTATAAAAAAAATTAATTTGAAGAAAAAAAATAAAAAAAAATTCAAAGACACCGCCTTAAACACAAAAACAAACATACTCGTAGCAATACCATAATAGAACAACTAACCCAACTTTCATCTTTGGACATGAAGGAAACATTTACACTTTTTCGCTACTTCGGTACCCACCCTTACCTAAGACCCAGCAACTAAAAGCATTTAGAGTTGAACCATACTTGGAAACGAGAAACCTCAAAAAAGTGTACTGTCAAGTGTCAACAATTTCCGTATTCCTTGTCAACCAAAAAAAAACCTACCAAATATCCTTAATTTTACTACTATTCTATGTCCAATCCTATTGGCATTACGGGCCAAAATCCATCCAACAACTGTTGACAATGGGAGCTTGGCCCTACAGTTTGGAATGTAACACTGGAATTAGACAAACCCATCTTTTTAAATAGAGCATCTCGTTGATAGAGTTATTATCACAGACGCTAGTGGTCCAAAAGAAAGCACCTGTACAGCAATTTCCACATGAAATCAAAAGCATTTAAGCTACAAACATACCAATCAACTAAACAAGCACACCGATAATAATAATAAAAAAAAATCATGAAGCTTCACAGGGATAACTAGTTAAAGACTTGGGTACAATGTCTTTGAAATTACATAAAAGAACACCATGGCATGGTACCGCTTGAAATTATTCCTCCTAGATCCAGACCAAAAATAGAACCGGATTATTTTCTTTCAACGTTGAACATCCCAACCAAGATAGAAGGAAGTCAAAATTTTAGTTCCACACGGATTCACGGCCCTGTACATGGTAGTCTGGTGACCACACAAGTACAAATATAAAAACTGGCTCCATTTATAGTTCAATTAAAGGACTTGTAAATGGAAAAAAGAACCTCCCAAATGCAATTTTATTCGGACACTGAATTCTTTAAGCATAAAGACAGAGCAGAACAACTCAGGTGACAGTGCAATGCAGGAAGAAAAAATAACACTGTAAGAGTGAAAACGACGTTGTTTTAGTAACTTTGTAGAGCAGGCAGCTGTAACATGCATCCCATCTTTTCAAGATAAAAGGTTCATGACTAAATAGCGCTAATCCCAGCAAAATTGGCGAAAACACATGACTAACTAAAGATAAATAAAATTCTTATACAGGATAGAATAAAGGAATAAACGTGAAGGAAAAAACGTGAGACGAATTATATTACCAGGTAGCCACGAAAAGCAGCTTCGATCTTAACAGCAGCGAAGTCTTCACGTAAACCAGGACTCCCGCTAACGTACGCAACACTGTTATCAACACACCTCCCACTGCTTGTTAACCGCACCACCTCTGCAGCTGCCTGCGCGGCAGCAACTGCAGCCTCCGCAACTGCAGCAGTAGCAGCAGCTACAGCGATCGCATGCTTGTTCGGGTCCTCCTCAAACTCCTGCCCGTACAAAAAGCCTGCTTTAACGGCTTCAGTCTCTTGTTGTTGCTGTTGGTGATGGTGTTGGTCTTTTTCACGGTGGGACTTCACGAAACTCCATCTCCTTTTTTCTTTAGAACGAGTTGTTACGGGGTGGTCTAGTGGTGGGTCGGGTTTTTTGAGGCCGAGAACGGCACGGAACCATTTGGATGCTCTACCCATCAGTGAGAGGGAAGTGTTGAGAAGGTTTTGGGGTGTTTGGGGTTAGCAATAGCAGGGAGGGAGAGGCTGGTTAAGTTCTAGTTTACTCGGAGTGGAGGGAGGGAGGGAGTTGAGAGAAGGTGAGGGTGTTTGCTGGTATTTCACTGGTGGGTATATAAATCCGGGGAATTTTATACGATTTGGAAAATGATGGCAGGATTTAATGGGAGTGTTTTGGGTAAAGCGAAAGTCTATTCGCTTGGTTTGCGCGTGTGATTCAAACGTTGCATGCAGCTTATATTTTGGTAAAGATGACCTTTTGGATTATTTTATTATCGGGTGACTCCTTTGTTTTATATGAAATTGGATCCTCGTGTCCCCCTCCCCCTCGAGAATTACCATCATATGCAATTATCAAGTAAACTATACATCGAGTTTTACTGGCTACTGCATAATTGGCACAAGTTATATCGTGGGTTTATCAAAAAAAAAAATTATAGCATAAAAAAATAACTAGGTATTATTAACATATTTTATAATAAAAAAATTTAATCATAAACTAAAAATATAATGTTTATTTGATAACATCTCTAAAATTTTTAAAATAAATATCAAGATAACGACATATTAAATCAAATCGAGTTGATATATTGAATTTGTAATCTAAATCATGAAAATATGATAACTATATAGAAATAAAATTAAAATAAATTATAAAATTCAATTCATAATCAAATCAATATTGAATAAATAAAATAAAATAAATATTAAATAAAAAAACTATTTAAGTCAACATAACAAATATACAGCGGGGGTCATAAAATCAGGATAAACTCATAGAAAGCAAATAAAAAAATTGCAGAGTTTGATTGAAAATAAAATAAAAAAATCAATGAAAAAAAATCTAAAACAACATGTGGTGACCTATTAAACTCGCAATTTAATTCATGAGACCAATGTAAATTCATAAAAAACAAATAAAAAATTACAATGATCCACTTTTCAAAAAATCTAATGTTAATGATTGAAATCGGGAAAAAAAATCTAAATCCAGGAGATTGGGATAACACCACATAAAACAAACTATAATAAACTATGAAACTCAATCCCCGAACAACCTAAAATTAAAATATGAAACTGAATAAAAAATAAATAAATAGAAGAAGAAGAAGATTGAGTTGTTTGATGGTGAAATTGTAAAATAAAATATAAAAAAATATAAATTGAGTCAACTAGGATCATGAGATTAGGTTATCCCCATAAAAAGCAAATTGAAAAAAAAATACAAAGACTATTTTCCAATCAATACAATGTTGAAAAATGAAATTAAAAAATCATTTAAAAAAATTGATCAAGATTTGAAACAAATTGTCCGAGTCAACTTAGG
>Ga0325403_1004218_pt1 | contig 13345 bp, 15 predicted proteins | sample PopdelMetagenome_19_FD_205665 | JGI IMG/M metagenome (GOLD analysis project Ga0325403, IMG submission 205665) | Populus deltoides microbial communities from Bellville, Georgia, United States - Xylem-PdKOR-R4 | ecosystem: Host-associated > Plants > Phyllosphere > Stem > Wood/Secondary xylem...
CGACCTCACGGACACCGGGCAGGTCTACTCGGCGCTGGCGGCGACCCCCACGGGTGCCGACCTCGAGTCTCCCGCGCGCCCGTCGGGCGACGGCTCGTCGTACGACGCCGTCGTCCACTACGCCGCCATCCCCAGCGAGCTCCTCGCTCCTGACGCCACCACCTTCGCCACCAACACCGTGTCGACGTACAACGTGCTGGAGGCCGCGACCCGGCTCGGCATCCGCAAGGTCGTGTTCGCCTCGTCGGAGACGACGTACGGCATCTGCTTCGCCCACGGCGAGCGCAAGCCGCTGTACGTGCCGGTCGACGAGGAGCACCCCGTGGTGCCGGAGGACTCCTACGCGATGTCGAAGGTCGCCGGCGAGGCGGTCGCCCGCTCGTTCCACGCCCGCACCGGGGCCGACGTCTACGGCCTGCGGATCAACAACGTCATCGAGCCGCACGAGTACGAGGAGACGTTCCCGGCCTTCCTCGCCGACCCGTCGCTGCGGCGGCGCAACATCTTCGCCTACATCGACACCCGCGACCTGGGGCAGATGACGCTCCGGGCGCTGCAGACCGACGGCCTGGGGTACCAGGTGTTCAACGTGGCCAACGCCGACCTGTCGGTCGCCGCGACCACGCGGGAACTGATCGACACGTTCTACAACGGCGTGGAGGTGCGCCGCGAGATGGGCGAGCACGAGACCTTCTACAGCATCGCCAAGGCCCGCGAGCTGCTCGGCTACGAGCCCCAGCACTCCTGGCGCGACGTCCTGGACGACCCCCGCCGCGGAGCCTGACGGCTCCTGGCAGTCGTGCCGTTCGCCGGACGGCGACGGCGCGGCTGCCTAGGCTCCTCGCGATCCTCCTGCGCGACGTCCACCGCCGCAGGCGCCGACCGCTCCGAGGAGCTCGCCGTGCTGCGCACCCGCCTCTGCCCCGTCGTCCGCGTCGTGGGGAGCAGCCGCACCGGCGCACCGGCACTGGCAGCCGTCGCGCTGGCCGTCGCAGCCGTCCTGGGAACCGCCGGGCCGGCTGCGGCCGTGGACGTCCCCGTCGAGCGCCTGGGTGGCGCCGACCGCGTGGCCACCGCCATCGCCACCTCGCGGTACGCCTTCCCGAGCGGTGGCGCCGACGGCGTCGTCATCGCTCGCGCCGACGGCTTCGCCGATGCTCTGTCCGGGTCGGTGCTGGCCGCTCGGACTCGCAGTCCCGTGCTCCTCACCGGGGGCGCCGCCCTGGACCCTCGGGTCCGCAGCGAGGTCGCACGCGCCGCCCGGCCCGGTGCGACCGTCTACCTGCTGGGGAGCGCCGACGTGGTCAGCGACCAGGTCGCTGCGGCGCTGCGGGCCGACGGGCACGCCGTGGTGCGGCTGGGCGGAGAGGACCGCTACGAGACCGCGGCGCTCATCGCCCGTCGAGTGCAGCCGAAGGCCGACGCCGGCGGCACGTGCGCCTACACCTTCGTCACCGGCCGGGACTTCCCCGACGGTCTCAGCGCAGCGGCCCTCGGCGAGCCCCTGCTGCTGACCGACGGTGACAGCATGCCGGCGGCCAGTGCCGCAGAGGTCCGTCGCTGTGCTGCCACCGCAGCAGCAGGGGAGGGCCACGTGAGCGGTCGCGCGGTCGGTGGGCCGGGGAGCGATGCGTTCTCCTCCTTCGCCGACCAGGAGTACGGGCCGAGCTACCGGGCGCAGCCCGCGATCGTCGGCTTCGACAGGTACGAGACGTCCGCGAAGGTGCTCGACGAGTTCTCGGGGAACGGGGAGGAGCCCGCGATAGCCGTGGCGGTGGCGACGGGGACCAACTACCCCGACGCTCTGGTCGCTGCCGGCACCCTCGCCTCAGCGAAGACCGGCCCGATCGTGCACCAGCGCACCGCAGGGCCGGTGCCCGTGGCCCTGACCCGCCCGGAACGGCTGCCGGACTGGACGGTCCAGCGACTGTCGAGCCCGGGCACCTCCCTGAGCGGCTTCTTCGTGATGGGGTCGCCGGACGTGGTCAGTGACGCCGTCGTCGCCCAGCTGAGGTCCATCCGCTCCCGCAGCTGAGGCGAGCGCGCGCCTGAACGGTCGTCGCGCCCAGGGAGCGCCGATGACCGCTGCTCCCCACCCGCAGGGGGGCGGCTCAGCCCAGGACGTCGGCCAGGTCCGGCAGCAGCGGGGTGGCCCGGCGCTGGTAGACCCGCCCCGTCGGGGAGGTCCACACGAAGGACCCCGGGGAGGGCTGGGCCAGGTCCCAGCCGCCGTGCGTCTTGGCGTCGTGCCAGGGCAGGCAGATGCAGCCCAGGTTGCCCGCCTCGGTGAGGCCACCCCGCAGCCGCGTGGGGGTCGACGGCCCCCACGCGGTGGTGTGGTCGAGCTGGGTGGCACCGCCGCGTGCGGCGTGGTGGCAGACCGGGGAGATGCAGCCCCCGTCGCGGGCGCGCACGTGGGCAGCCAGCAGCGTCGAGGGCCGGTAGGCGACCTCGGTGCGCGTCGCGGGGTCTGACGGGTCGGGAGCCGCGAGCTGGTCCAGGAGCAGGGCCAGGTGCGCTGCGGTGCTCGTCTGCGTGGTGGGTGGGGGCAGGGTCCAGCGGGAGCGGTGCACCAGCACCCCGGTGCCCGGGTCGGCGACCAGGCGCCGCCAGCGGGCGGCGCGGACGGCGGCGCGGGTGACCTCCGGGGCCAGCCGCCCGACACCGGGGACGTGGCCGAACGGGCCGTGCCCGGCCAGGGACCGGCGGGCGGCGCGGCCGCGGCGGGCCATGACCAGCCGGTCAGCGCGCGTGCGGGGGCTGGCGGGGCCCCGTCGCGGTGCAGGCACGGGTGGCCTGCCGGCGGGGCGTGGTCGCTCGCGACCTGAGGGTCCCGAGGAGCTCGGCGGAGGGGCGTCCGGGCCCTCGCCGGGTCCGTCGTCGGGTCCGTCGAGGTCGTCGTCGTCGGCGAGGTCGTCGGCGAAGACCACGACGTGGACCTCCGACAGGCGCGCCCGCTCCTCGGGGGTGGGGATGCGCACCGGCGAGCGGGTGTCCGGCGCCACCCCGGCGTCCGGCGCCCCCGCGTCGTCGACGTCGTCGTCGTCCCTGCCCAGGGCCGCCGCGACCGCGTCCGGGGTCGGGCTGAAGTCACCGACCACGAGGCTGACCACCACGTCGGCGCGCACCTGCGCGGGGGTGCGCTGCTCCTGCCCGGCGTCACCGTCCGCGGCGCCGGCGGCCACCTGCTGGATCACCTGCCACACCCGCGTCGCGTCCGCCGCCTCCAGCTCGGCGACCACCTGGCGACATCCCGCCCGGCGCGAGCGGCGCAGGAACACGTCTCGCGCCTCGATGCCGGCCGCCATCGACCGCGCCGCGAACCCCGGGTCGGCCGCCAGCGCGGCCTCCTCCAGGGCGTGGGCCATGCGCGCCCGGCTCAGCGTCGTCGCCGCCTCGACGGCCTTGGCCTCCACGGTCCGGCGGGCCTCGTCACCGGCGGGCCCCTCGGGCAGGCGACGGCACACGTCGGCCAGCGCCTCCAGCTGCGCGGGCGTCATCAGCCCCCGGGTCAGCGCCTCCTCCGCAGCCGGCAGCCCGGCGAGCTGGCGCGCCAGCCCGACCAGGTGGGTGGCGGTGCGGCCGGAGACGCGCAGCACGGGGGCCAGCTCGTCGGAGGCCGGCCGGCGGGAGTCCCTGGCGAGGGCCCGGGAGGGCCGTTCCGCCAGCTCGGCGGCGTCCAGCCTCGCCACCGACTCCAGCTTCAGCGAGAACAGGTAGGCGGTGGCCCGCTCCACCGCGGCGGTGACCTCGGTCCACTCCCTGCTCGTCAGGTCGAGCTCGGAGGACGACGCGCCGATGGCGGCGTGCAGGGCGTCCACGGCGGCGACGAGCTGCGGGCCAGCGGGCTCGTCGAGCGCTGCGGCGACGGCGGGGCGGATGCGGCGCCGCTCGGCGGCCGACCCGGTCAGCGGGTCGGCGCGCAGGGCCCGGGTCCACCACTGCACGCTGAAGCGGCCCACCTCCCCAGCACGCTCCCGGGCGGGCTCCTCGGCGGGCTCGCCGAGGGCCCACCGCGGGGGTGCGCTCGAGGTCATGTCTCCGACGCTAGAGGTCACCACCGACAGCCCGGTGGCAACGTCGCCCCAGGTCAGGAGCGTGATCATCACCTTACGGAACGCGACGACCGCCACCCGCGCGGCCGAGCTGACAGCCCCTCACCGTGGAGCGGTGAGCGGGTCGGGCGCCCTGCGGCTGCGCCCGCCGTCGCCGGCGACGGCGAAGCCCTCGCGGGCCCAGTACTCGAACCCGCCGACCAGCTCCCTCACCCGCGCGTACCCGGCGGTCGCGAGCACCAGGCCCGCCCTCGTGCTGCCGTTGCACCCCGGACCCCAGCAGTAGACGACGACCTCCGCGTCGAGCGAGGGGGCGTGCTCGCCGATGCGCTCCGCCAGCTCGGCGAGCGGCACGTGCACCGCGCCGGGGATGCGGCCCTGCGCCCACCCGGCCGCCGAGCGGACGTCGACGACGAGCGGGGCGCTCCCCGCGGCTCGCGCGCGGGCCAGGTCGGCGGGGTCCGTCTGGTGCGCGAGCCGCGCGGCGAAGAACGCGGCGGCCGAGGTGGCGGGGGTGCTCGTCATGGTCACGATCGAACGCCACCGGCAGCCCCCCGAACAGGGGACGACGACGGCCGTCGACGTCGTCCGCCGTCGATCCGCCGGTACTTTCCGCGTCATGCCGTCGAACCCCCGGGTGGTCCTGGACGACGTCGACCGCCGGGTCGTCGCGGCCCTCCAGCGCGACGGGCGCACGAGCGTCGCCGACCTCGCCCGCGCCGTGAACCTCTCGCCCAGCGCCACCGCCGACCGGCTCCGACGCCTCACCGACGGCGGCGTCATCACCGGGTACACCGCGACCGTCAACCCCGAGGCGCTCGGCTACGCGGTCCAGGCCTTCGTGCGGTTGGCCTACCCGACGGGGAACTACAAGCCGTTCCACGACCTGCTCGCCGTGCTGCCCGAGGTCGTCGAGGCCCACCACGTCACCGGCGACGACTGCTTCGTCCTCAAGGTCCTCGCACGGTCGATGCGCGACCTGGAGCGTATCACCGGCAAGCTCGCGACCCTCGGCTCGATCACCACGAGCGTCGTGTACTCGAGCCCTCTGCCGAACCGGCCCCTCACCCCCGCCTGACCCCGACCGACGTCGACCTCGTCCGCGCGTCGAGGCGGCCGAGCCCGTGACCGCCGTGCGCGCCGCCGTGGGGTTCGTCCACCAGGGCGGCATCCGCGTGGTGCGGGGCGACGACGGGACCCTGCTCCTCGTCCCGGCCTCGGACGGGTGGGGCGAGATGCAGGCCCTGGGCGGGGGGACGTTGGCGCGCACCCCCGAGGGCTGCCTGGTCCTCGGCCACGGGGACCACGGTGTCCAGCTGCTCCTGTGGCCCTGCGGCACCACGTGGGACACGACCTCGGAGGTGCTCACCGTCCCGCCGAGCGAGGCGGTGACCTCACCCACCGCGTCGGAGACGAGGTCAGCCTCGGCGGCGGTGAGAGCGACGGCCAGTGCGCGAGAGCGCTGGTGCCAGGCGCCTGCGCGTCTGGCGAGGTCTGGATCGGTGGCTCCGCGGTGGTGCTGATGCAGGGGTGGGGGAGGGCCGTGGAGCGACGATCAGCTGTGGAGTCCAGTCCGACGTCTGCGCACACCAGGGCTTCCCCTGGTGGAGGCCCTGGTGACCGGGCGAGTCGTCGTCCCGGACCGCGAGCTCGTCGGAGCCGAGCTGACCGCTGAGCTGGTCGGCTCCGGCGAGAGCTGCGCCGCCAGGCGAGTGCGCGGGCCGGCCACGAGCTGCTGTTCCACTTCCCCCGGCGTCCACAGGAGGAGACGCCTGCAGCGATGGTCGACGAGTTCGCGGCCCTCCGGCGGGTTCCCGAGCGGCCCGGCACGCGGGGCACCGCCCTCGACGACACCCCACACGACGTCCTGGGACGCCGCTACCTGGTCACCACCTACGCCCCGGGCCGCGTGGTCGACGGCGCGGCGTGGACGCCGCAGATGCTCGATGAGCACACCGACCAGCTGGCCCGCGTACACGACGCGTCGACGGTCTCCGATGACGTCCCGCTGGCGCCGCGCGTCCTCGCCGCTGAGCTCTCGGCGGGCTTGGCCGCCTGGTGCGCCGACGCCCCCGGGGTGGCGAGCACCAGCAGCGCCGTCTCCTAGGCGCCGGTGGTGGTGGAGCACCTGCGCCGCCTGCGGCGGGTGTTCGACGACGTCGGGTCCGGCGCCCTCGTCCACGGCGATGCCGTGGCGACCGATGTCGTCCTCGACGAGCGGGGCACGCCCCGGTGCATCGACTGGGAGTGGGCCCACACCGGTGACGTCGCGCAGGACCTCGCCCACACCGGCGGCCGGGTCCACGGCGGCCCCTGGTTCGTGCCGATGAGCCAGGCCCAGGTCGCAGCGCAGGTGTGGCGGTACCTGCAGGCCCGTCGGACCGCCGAGGCCTCACCGGCCGAGCACGAACGCCTGCTGGCGCGCCGGGAGGCGTGGGAGGCCCACGAGCGGTCCACGTCGAGCCTGCACTTCGAGCGCATGCACCGCACCAGCCCCGATGTCGCGCAGTACGGCCCGTGGGTGGCCACCCAGCGGAGGACGCTCGCACGGCTCCTCGGTTGAGCGGTGATCGCCGCGGGTGCCGCCGGTCACCGGCCCTTGCGCGGCGACCGGGACCGGTCCACGATCACGCCCTGGCTGGAGGGGGCCTCGTGCAGGTGAGGGATGCCGCAGTGGTGACGACGACGGCTGCCGCCGTCGCCGCGGGGTCGGCCTGCGGCCTGTTCTGGGCGGCCTTCCACGACCCGGTGGCCATCGGCTGGTTGCTCACCCCCTTCATCGGTGCGTTCTGGGGGTGCCTGGTCGGCCTGCTCGTGGGAGGACTGCTGCGGCTCGCCCTGCGCGCCGGTCTCCGCGACCGGAGCGTCCCGGCGTGGGGATGGGCGGTGGGCGTCAGCGCCGTCGCCGCGGTCACCGCCCTGGCCCTGGCAGGTCTCTACACGGCCGAGTCGCTCATCACCGACTCCGAGGCGGCGCAGGCGATGGGGCTGGCGGTGCTCGTCACCGCGACCGTCGCGCTGGCGCTCCAGGCCGTCCGCCACCGCCGAGCAGCACGCGGGCGAGACTCGCTGGCCGGCTGAGCGTCCGACCGCTGCACCAGCACCATGACGGTCTACCTCGGCGGCGGTGGCAGCGCGCAGCAGGAGGCGGCCCTGTGGCGCCCCATGCTCGCCCGGCGCCCCCGCGTCCTCTACTGGCCGTTCGCCCTCGGCGGCGACATGCTCCCCGGCGCCGAGGGCTGGCTGCGCGGCTCCGTCGAGGAGTTCCAGAGCGACCTCGACGTCGTCACCTGGACCACCCTCGACGGCCACGACCCGGCGGAGCTGGCCGGGTCCGACCTGCTCGTCATCGGCGGCGGCAACACCTACGACCTGCTGGCCCACCTGTGCGCGCACGGGGCGCTGGAGTGGGTCCGCACCCACCTCGCCGGCGGCGGCGACCTGTACGGGGGCAGCGCGGGGGCGATCCTCGCCGGGGCCTCGATCGACGTCGCCGCGTGGCACGACGAGAACGCCACCGACCTCGCCACCCCCGACGAGCTGGCGGGCCTGGGCCTGCTGCCCGGGAGCGTGCTGCTGCCCCACTTCACCGAGGACGACGCGCCCCGCGCCCAGCAGTGGGCGGCGCAGCACCGGCTGGAGGTGCTCGGGGTCCCCGAGGCCTCCGGCCTCGTCATCGAGGGCGACGACGTCGTCGTGGCCGGGCCCGAACCGGTGTGGCGGTGCACGGCCGGCACGGCTGGGCCCCTGGTCGCGGGGACCGTCATGCCCCGGGAGACCTGACGGCGGTCAGCGCCAGGAGAGCTGCCACCCCACCTCGACCAGACCGAGCCGCCGAGCCAGGCGGCGCGACGCCGGAGGCCGAGCCCGCCACTGCACCAGGAGTCCCTGTCGCCGAGCCGCTTCCAGGGCTGCTGCCGCCACGGCGGACGCGGCGCCCGTGCCCCTGGCGCTCGGAGCGGCCAGGACCCCCGTGTGCGCGACACCACCCGTCCAGGGCTCCCAGCCGGCGGCCGCGACGACGCGGCCGGCGTCGTCGCGCACCACGTGGACGTTCGTCAGCGCCTCGACCGCGCTCTCGGCCGCGTCTGCCGGTGAGCACGCCTCGACGAGGTCGACGAGGTCCTCGGCGCGGCTACCGTCCAGCGCCTCCGGCGCCCAGCCCGCTGCCTGCCGGGACGGGGTGCTGGACACCCCGTAGCTCAGCCACGCCGGTCCCAGCACCTCCTCCACCCCGTGGAGGCGCCGCGTCGTCACCGCTGCCAGCAGGCCGTCGGCGTCGGCGACGCCAGCGCTGGCGAGGGCACGGGTCAGCGCTGCAGCGCGGGCCTCGTCAGGAGCGGTGACCAGCACCCGGTCTGCGACGACCACGGCTCCGAGCCACCCCGGGGGAGCCGTGCCGCCCCCGACCGCCGGGGTGACGCCGAGACCCCGGGGCGAGAAGGCGTCGACCGGCACGCCAGCGGCGTCTGCCCAGAGCTGGCACACCCTGCTCGTCAGCGCTGCGTCCACCTGCTCATGGTGGCGGTCACCGACACCTCGACGACCGCCACCACCGATGAGTCCGTCCTCCGGGGGCTGTCCTGCACGGCATGGCGCACCTCAGGTACTGGATCAACACCTCCCTGGACGGGTACATCGCCGACGCCGACGGGAGCTTCGACTGGGGCGCGCCGGACCCCGAGCTCCACGCCTTCTACAACGAGCAGGAGCGCGAGCTCGGCACGCACCTGTACGGACGGCGGCTCTACGAGCTGATGCGCTCCTGGGAGGCCGCCCCGGAGCCGCCCGACCGCCCACCGGTCGAGGCCGAGTACGCCCGGATCTGGCAGGCGGCTGACAAGGTCGTCTACTCCCGCACCCTCGCGGGGGTCGACACGCGGCGCACCGAGCTCGTGCGCGAGTTCGACGCCGACGACGTCGCCCGGCGCAAGGCGTCCGCCGACCGGGACCTCAGCATCGGTGGAGCGGAGCTCGCCGCCGTGGCCGTGCGCGCCGGCCTCGTCGACGAGGTCGGGCTCGTCGTCCACCCGGTGGTCGTGGGAGGCGGCACCCGGGCGCTCCCGCAGGACGTCCGCCTCGACCTGGCCCTGCTCGGGGAGCGCCGCCTCCCCGGCGGCGTGGTCCACCTCCGCTACCGGGTGAGGCACTAGCCGCCGAGGTGCCCCTCCTCGGGGGACGCCTCGCCCGGACGGGCGCAGCGCGAGGGCCCGAGAGCTGCGGCGCGCCTAGATTGGGACCTCACCACCGCGCAGGAAGAGGTGCCTCGATGGCCGCCACGCCGCCGTCCACGTCTGAGGGACCCGCCACGGCGTCCGGGCCCCAGCCGCCGGAGCAGCACCCGAGCCGGCGTCGCGCCCTCGGCATCGGTGTCGGTGCCGTCGCCGCCGCGGGCCTGGCCACCTGGGTCGGCTTCCGCGTCCTGGACGACGACGCGTCCTCGACGCAGCCGCCGGCCGCGTCGCCCACCCAGGAGCCGACCCCGACCCCCGTCGTCCGCCAGGAGTGGATCTCCGGCGCGTCGGGCGACGGCGTGGCGGACGGCTCCTACGCCGCGGCGCGGGGCAGGGACGTCGAGGTGTCGGCCACCTGGTTCGACAACAACGAGGCGATGGTGGAGCTGTACACGCTGCAGCCGGGAGCGGAGTTCGCCGACTGGCAGAAGCCGCTGGACGTGGCGATCGGCGGCATCGACACCGGCGAGGGCGAGTCGTGGGCGGACGCCGCCGGGGGCGCCTACGAGGACCGGTGGCGCGAGTCGCTCACGGGGCTGCGCGACCTGTGGGGCTCCCGCGCCGCGACGCTGTACATCCGCTTCGCCCACGAGATGAACGGCGACTGGTACGACTGGGCCGTCACCAGCGACGACGCGAACGACTTCAAGACCGCCTGGGCCCGCTTCCGCGCCCTGCAGCAGGAGGTCTTCCCGGCGTCGCAGCTGGTGCTGTGCTTCAACCGCGAGTCGGTCGGCACGGGGATGGACTGGCGCGAGCTCTACCCCGGTGACGGCCTCGTCGACGTCATGGGCGTCGACTACTACAACCAGAACCCCGCCATCGACACCGACGAGGCGTGGGAGCAGTCGATGACGGCCCTCGACAGGTTCGGCGGGCCGAAGGGGCTCCAGGGGCACCTGGACTTCGCGAGGAGCGTGGGGCTGCCGATGGTGGTCTCGGAGTGGTCCGGCAACGCCGACCAGGGCGACCACCCCGTCTTCATCCGCCGCATGAACGAGTTCTTCGCCGCCAACGGCGGCACCGGTGCCGGCCAGCTGCTGTACGAGGTGCAGTTCAACGTGGGCTCGCACGGCGACGGGCAGTTCCTGCTCGTCGGCGACGGCACCCGGATGCCGGAGTCGCAGGCGGAGTACCTCAGCCTGCAGTGGTGAGGTCCAGCCCCACCGCCGCTCTCACCGGGGCCTGCCGAGCACCTGCTCCGCGGTGAGCCGTCCCTGCACCAGGGCCGCGGCCGCCGCGTCGACCGTGAGCCCCTCGAACGCGCCGTAGGTGCGCAGGGCCGCCAGGGCGCGGGAGGGGGTCAGGGACGGGTCGTGGTCGACCAGCACCGCCTCGGCGACCCAGACCAGCCCGCGGCGCAGGGTCGAGGACGAGTCGAGCCAGACCGGCCCCCCGCTCGTCATCGGGGGGGACGCGGTGTCGAGGACCTCGCACAGCGCGGTGACGACGAGGTCCGCCGACCACCACCACGGGTCGGCCTCCAGGGCCGGTCCGTAGACGGCGAGCACCAGGTCCAGGCCGGAGGTCAGCTGCAGCGGCACGGCCACGACCGCCTCGTAGCCGACCTCGCGGCGCAGGGCGATGGCGTAGGACGGCCAGCGCCGCTGCCCGGCGTCGGCGTCGCGCAGGTCGGCCACGACCACGCGGTTGCTGGCGGTGGCCTCCCAGCACGGCCCCTCACCCGCGGAGAACTGCAGCTCCTCGGCGCGGGCGGCTCGCGGGTCGCTGACCCCGACGGGGACCGACATGCCCTGGGTGAACTGGGCGCACAGCGTGGCGCCCTGGGCGTCCGCGGCCCGCACCACGGCGGCGCACAGGCGGTCGGCGAGGTCGCCGGGCCTTCCTCGTGAGGCCGCCCCGCGCAGCGCAGCGGCGAGCCGCTCTGCGCGCTGCCGCTGTGCTGGCTCACCCACGAGGACTCCCCACCTGCGGTGCGCGACCGGCGGGAGCATCCACCTGGGCGCCACGGCGCCGCTGGCGGGCAGCGCGGCTAGTGTGGCCAGACTGCGCCTCATACGCCCTCTCCGCCTGACAGGACAGCCGATGCCCGACAGCTCGTCCCGGCACGACACCAGATCCCAGGCCGTCTCCGCTGCGTCCTGGGCCTCCCTGCTCCAGGCCGTCGCCGAGGGTGGGCTGCGGCTGGTGCTGAGCACGGACAGCGGCACCCGGGTGGCGCTGTTGCCCGAGCAGGAGCTGCTCGAGCTCCAGGAGGCGGCGGGCGGACGCCGGCACGAGCGGGTGGTGCTGACCGCCCGGGAGCGCCAGGTGCTGCTGTTGGTGGAGGAGGGCCTGGGCACGGCGCAGGTGGCCGACCGCCTCGGGGTCGCCCACGGCACCGCGGTGCAGCACCTCGCGGCCGCCCGGCGCAAGTTCGGGGTGCGCTCTTCCGCCGAGGCCGCGGTGCGGGCCCGCGAGGCCTCCGCGCTCGACTGAGGTGCGGCGCGTCGCGCACCTCACTACTACAAGCATTAGCGCAACGTACTAGTAGACCCTGCTCACGGGGTGGGCCGGGGAGGCGTGGTCCCCTCGGGCTCCGCGGTCTCGGCGCCACCTGGGCCGTCGGCCTTCTCGAAGGTCGCCGTGACCGTCTCGAAGCCCTTGTAGGTCTCGGCGCGCGCGTACCCGGTGTACGCCCGCACGTCCTGCGGGGTGAGCTCGACGTCGTCGGTGAAGACGGTCATCAGCGCCCGCGGGTACAGCTTGCGCTCGCGCACCACGTTGATCTCCGCGGCCACCACCAGCGCCAGGGCCTGCAGGTAGATCCACACGACCAGGCCGAGCACCACCCCGAAGACGCCGTACACGTCTCCGGAGTGCTGCAGGTAGGCGCCGGCGAAGGCGCTGAACCCCCGCTGGATCAGCTCCCACAGCCCCGCGGCCACGAGGGCCCCGATGACCACGCTGCGCCAGCCCAGCCGCTCGGCGGTGAGCACCTGGAAGATCACCAGGAAGATGCCGGTGTTGATGACGAACGGCACCAGCGTGCCGGCGGCGAGGAGCAGCCCCCCGCCCACCGGGACGGCGTCGGCCAGCCGCGGCAGCGCCACGGAGGTCGCGGTGGCCAGCACGGCCGCCAGGCCCAGGGCCAGCATCAGCACGAAGCTGCGCAGGCGGGCGCGCACCGGGTCGGGGTGGCGGAACCGCGGGACGGCGTAGATGCGGTTCAGCGCCGCCTGCATGGCCTGCATGACCCCGAGGCCGCCGTAGGCGGTGCCGACGGCGCCGACGGCGAGGGCCGCCCCGCTGCCGCGCAGCCCGGTGATGTTGCCCTGCAGCGCGCTGCCGAGCACGGGGACGCCGGCGAGGGAGTCCAGCGCGGTGGAGACCACCCGCCCCTGCAGCTCGCTGTCGGCACCGACCACCGGGGAGAGCACGAAGCCCAGCACCGACACCAGGAGCAGCAGCAGGGGGAAGACGGAGACGAAGCCGTAGTAGGCGATCAGGGCGGCCAGGTGGGGCCCGCGGTCGTCGACGAACTTGTAGGTGACGGCGATCGGGAAGGCGCTGGAGGGGTGCCGCCGCTGGAAGGCGTCGAGGCGGTCGGTCAGACCGGGGCGTGGCACGCGGTCATCATGCCGGGAGACCGCTGGGCCGCTCGGGTGAGGGCGCTGGCCGTGCACCGTGCGCCTGCACATCATGCGCGCGACCTGCGATGTTTGTGTGTTTCTGTCACTAACCGGTACTTTCTGCTCGCTCCTGGTTCGTGCCCGGAGCCGTCGACGCGCACGCCGAGCCCCTGCCAGCGCGTCCGACGCCACTCCACCCGGATGGCAGGGGACGGGGGAACCACGTTGACGGGCGCGCCGCCCTTTCGCGCGTCCTTGGGGTGAAGCTCGCTTGCGAGCCGGGGGACCTTCCCTCCCGAACCCGACAGCTCACCTCGCAGGCGTCGGAGAGGCTCACTCACTGATGTCGATCTTCCACGCCCGAAAGCCCTTCCTGCGCGTCGCCGCCGGCCTCGCCCTGTCCGGTGGCCTCCTGGCCGCCGCGGCCGTCCCGGCCAACGCCGCGGGCGTCGTGAACAGCGCCGCCGTCCTGGCCACCGCTGAC
>Ga0325403_1004225_pt1 | contig 13330 bp, 9 predicted proteins | sample PopdelMetagenome_19_FD_205665 | JGI IMG/M metagenome (GOLD analysis project Ga0325403, IMG submission 205665) | Populus deltoides microbial communities from Bellville, Georgia, United States - Xylem-PdKOR-R4 | ecosystem: Host-associated > Plants > Phyllosphere > Stem > Wood/Secondary xylem...
TCATTATTTAGGATTATTTTTTGGCCTTTTTATTTTTCACTGCTTCTATAATTATTATAATCAGCTAACAAAATGCAACCCAATACTTCTTGCTTCTTGTTATAATATATTACTAGCTTTCGTTGTTTTCTGTTTCACTGTGGATTAGATAAAAGCCTATAATTATATAAAAAATATAAATATTGTTATTTTTACTTGCATGCGATGAAATATTTAAAATAAGAGCTAAAAACTCGACTAGTGTATCAGACTAAATTAATCAACTACCTTAAGTATTAATAAAAAAAAAAGTCGGTGTGACTTATGCAACCAAGCGAGTTAAAAGTGAACTAGTTTCCCTATTCAAATGATGATTTGGTTTAAAAAACAACATTAACACCGCCATCATTTTAGTCTTGTCTAACTCTAACTTAAATGTGAAAACAAAGAACTATCAAAGGATTAAATTGAAGACAAAAAAAATAAGAGAGTGAAATAAAAAGATGACGACATATTGTATTGACCCAAGTTAACACGTGAGATTCACAACCCTAGTAATGGACATGACCAGGCATCATAGCCATCTTTCAAAAGAGCAAAGCAGACTTTTTAGTCATGGAAGATGCCTCTAAGTGTATTATTACTCTTAACAACTGATGGAGTTCATTAAATCATAAATTGTATTTGAACAACATTACATTCAGTTGATTTAGGAATTTGTCATTACTAGATGCTATTTATAGTTTTGATGGATTTTGTTGAATTATCATTTGATTATGTGCTTGTTTACCCACAGTTGATCTGGATATTGTCTATTATCCCTCTTGAGGTCCACTGCATTGCTCCCAACCTCTCAACTTTTCAAGGACGAGTTATAAGAAATATCAGTCTTATTTTTGTCAAGGACTTTGCAAACTCGGTCAATGACCTATTTTTGTTTGAAAATCACTTTTTTGTTTTATAATCAACTTGTAAATTTCAAGGATCATGTCCATTCTAGTCTAATTGTTGCAAAGAAATCATGAGATATCATTTTAAAAGTGCTTATTTGATCGTAACCCTAAGACATGTCATTCATCACTGAGATGCATCTTTTGTGCATTCTTTTGTTGAGAATTGATAGGGTAATGGTTGAGAAAGAAATGTTAGCTCAAAGTTATGCTATCCATGGCTCAAATAAATTATTGTTTTTTTTTTCATTTTGAAAACAAAAATTTACCTGATGTCAACTGAAAACAATTTTGTTTTGAGTTTCTTACAATTCCTAGGGTTTTAATCTTTTTTTAGGAAAAAGATAATTTGGTCTGGTGGAGGTTTAAGATGAGGTGATTTTTTTTATTTTTGTAGGTTTTAAAGCAAGAGGCTTGAGTGAAACTCGAGGTTTTGTTGAGAAAAATTTGTCTCTTTTTTTTAGCATTTATTTTATCAGCATGAATAATAACAAATAACTTGTTTGTGATGTCATGATTCTTGTGAAAATATCTTTTGCATTTTGAGAATATCATTTACTGGTCTAAGTTGTTTACTTGATTAGAAAGGACTTCTAAAGACACGTAATTAGGCTATGACTTTTTGGTTATAAAAGAAAGGGATTCGTAGGCTCAAAAAGTGTTTCAAGGTTCTAAATACTAAGGATCATTGTAATTATATCTTTCTTTTCTTTCATCATGTTTCTTTGATTTGCTCCTTTTGTTTTCTTTGGTAGGGCCTCCTCATCTTATTTTAATCTTGACTTTGTTATTTTTGTTTTTTCATTTGGACATGCCACTCAACATTTGGATTTCTCGTGCTTTTTGTATTTTTCACAGCATTTCCTTGGTTTTTGATCTTTCAATTTTTTCTTGTCCCTCAATGTAAAGGTGCGATCTTAGTCAAGATCAACTCTTCATCTTTGAAATTTTATTTCCCTCAGTGTAAGATGTGATCCTAGTTAGGGTTTTTACAAATAAAAACTTATCCAGGCTTAAATTGAATCATAAGGGATATACTTTAGAATGTGAAGGGATAACAAAGATAATCTTTCATCATTTCAAGCACAAGCGATTAGAACCGATAAATTTTGTTCTTATTTAGTGTAATTGTTTGGAACTTTTGCATAAAGACTTATGTTTTTATGAATCAATGACTAGCAAATCAAACTACATGTGATTATGTATACAACTAAAATATGACCCAAGAGACATGGGGTGCGAGCTTTTTATATTTTTCATGTCTTGGCTTAAAATTGTTCGGTCATCTCATAGTAGGAATTGCTTGAATGACTTGTATTCCACACTCTTTTAAGCAAACATTGAATTATTTCTAAAGTCAAAAGGCAAGTCCAATTTTTTCAAGATTATTTTGAAAAAAAAGGCTTTTATAAAATTGATGCGCCAAAATGTTTTGAATGGAGCCATGAAGTAAGTTGTAAAGGTCAATTTTATGAGTTTCAAAGGGTTTGCCTCTTAGTGTTTTGCAAGGCATACCTTGGGTTTTGACCATTTTCCACACTAAAACATTAGTTATTACTTTCACAAAAATATCTCTTAATTTCAAAATAACAAAAACAAAGAAAAAGCATATTTCACTAAAAATATGATTTAATCCCAAAACAAAGTGTAGAATAGAAAAAATTTCATAACAAAATTGTTGACAATGCAACATCCTAATTAGATCAGCTCCTTTAGCAACATTTGTGCCTCGTCAGCATTTATTAACCCTCGTTATGCTCATGATAATCCAGTGATAATGTGGCAGATGACATTATCCTTCACAACTCAACTTGCCTCTTACTTACCAACTTCTAGACTTGATACCTACAATTCTTGTAACTTTTGATTGAATGACTGGGGATTTATAACACCCTCAAAATATAATGTCGTAAAGTCTCAAACATTTCTTTATGAATGTTGAGTATCGAATAATATGTCTAAGAATATAGAATTTGTTTTTTGAAAATTCAGCAGAGTTTTCTCTATTTTTTGTTGGTACCAAGTTATCGACAACACTTCTATTATGTGTCATTACAAACTTCCATCTTGATTCAATTATCATGGATCATATCTTATTCCTTAATCAATCTCTCAATACTTATACTTATCAATATATTCAAGTGTCATAATATCAATTAATAAGTCAATACAAAAGAATTACAAAAACAAATTGAAAAAAAAAAACAATTTCATCACTAAAGAGTAATAAATGCTAACTAATTACTACATATATGCATTTAGACTAAAAGAATATAATATCAAGATTAAAAGTCATGTTGTCTTAAAACATATAATGTGTTATACTATTTTATATTATAAACTTATCTAATAATTCTAAAAATAATTTAGTCATACTAACATCTATACATATATAATACAACCACTATATATTACACATCTACTATTTGATTTTTACAACACAAAAGTTATCAAGGAAAACAAAGACATATAAATATTACATTCTAAAATGATAATTCATAAACAAAAGATCCTACATCTAACGATCTGAATCACCTTGCAGTGTACCTATTTCAACAATAATCACGTTAATTTATTTACTCAGTATCTTAGTCATATATTAATTATTTTACTTATATCCTTTGAAATTTACTGCTTCTAACTTCATTCAATCAATTCACATAATCTCTTCAAAACTTCAATATCTGGAAAACTCATCTCAGTTGCCAATAATTCTGGTAAATTCATATAATTACCCATAAATTTGGTTAACCTTCCTCGATTACTAATAAATCCAGTAATTTCATACTAATTACCTATCATCCGGCTAACCTCTTTTGTTAGCCAATCAATCCGGTAATTCCATACGAATTACCCCATATTTGGTTAACCTCTTTGTTAACCAATAAACCCGGTAATTCTTTTAATTACCCAAGAAATCCAGCTAACCCATCTTAGTTGTCAAAATCAATCTGGTAAATTCCATAAGAATTACTCAGCATTTGGCTAACCTCTTTTGTTAGCCAAATAATTCCGGTAATTTCACATAAATTATCAATAATTTTGATTTGTAATAATCACTCAATTTATTTATTTGCTTCATTCTTTCATTCTTTTAACATCATTTATATAAATAACATATAAATTTAAGGAAAATGAATAATTACAAAATAAGGTTGCGAATCACCTACCTTCTGCTCTTGATGGCCCAACTCCTCTTGTCTGATAACCAACTCCAAACACAACTCCTGAATCAATCAAATGTTATTATATCATTAGTCCATCAATATTTTTCTTACATGCCGAAAGGTAAAGCATGTAATTTTAATTTTTAATTCATTTTCATACAAAAAAAATCATTCTTAAACATAACATCATCATTTCACATACAACCACATATTTAAATCAACTTACTTCTTTTCTTACTTTTTGTTCATAATTCCTCCATCAAATAATCCTTTTATTCTTTATGCTTTCACATCATGTTATTAATTTTATCTAAACATATGTAAGAACTATATTCAAACATAATCTAAACATCTTGTTTTCATGCTTTCTTTTTAAGTAGTTCAGTTCTCTTTTAAATTGAATTTACTTATTTTTCTCAACTTTAATGTTATTTCTTCATTTAGTCTTTCTTAAATATTTCAAACATCATGATTAAATATGGTTTTTTAAACATTAACATCAAAGACTCAGTGCTTCAATTTTCCTTTATTTGGCCAAATGTCATCTTCCCCCCCCCCAAAAAAAAAATTTCTTCATTTAGTTGTTATTTCAACTTGTTTTCATGTTATTCCACTTCAACTTCATCATTTTCCTTCTCCTCCTAATTTCCTCAAATCCCCATAAGAACCCTAAGTTTAAGAATCAAGGATTTAAGGGAAATTAAAGTAAAATTACATGAAATTACTTCCTAACTTAATCAAGTAAGCTTAAAACATCTAAATCAAACATTAAATCCAAAATTTTCATGCTTACCAATTGATTTTCTTCTAATTTCTCTTCTCTCTCAAGGTTAGCCAAATTGCCTCTCTCAATTCCTTCTTCCTTCACTTGATTCTTCCTTAAATTAGTGTTTTATAAGTTGAATTTTGTAAGTTTACAAGGTTATTCTCTCACTTTTCTTATTTTTGGTTTTTATGTTTTTCCCTTACTTTTCTCTCTTTCTCTCTTGCATTTTCTTTTCTCATTCTACTTCTACCCAGTTGGCAACATATAAAAGGAAGGGAGAGCTGATTTGTTTTATTTTTAATGGCAAATGACCATTTTGCCCTTAATGAGTCCTTTTGCTTCTATTTGAAGGCCTTTATTTTTTTCGTTAGCACTTCTAAGCTCTGTTCATCCTAAAATTTTAACCAGATTTTATTTGATATATTTTAAGATTTCTCTTAAAATTTCAGCTCAATCTGGTGTTCGGATTGAAAATTACGCCCAATAACATAAAACTTGTGAAATTGTGATTTTTCATCAAATTTCTGAATTTATCCAAAAATTCCAAAATTTTAACCCAAGCTAAGGCATCATATTATAAGGATCCGCACAAATTTTTAGAATTTTTTAATAACCCGATCAATAGTTACAAATTTATTTTTACATAAAACTAGTCGATTTATGATTTTTCACCCAAAGGGTTTACAGGATCCCATCATGATATTTACACTTCTCAATTGAATTGTATGACTTAAAGGAATGGTGACTTTATGGGATCTAGTGGAGCTGGGATAATATGTCCAATGTTTAATAGATGTTAGTAAATATTTTTTAGTGGTAAATGTATGTTGATATTTGACACTAGCGTTTGAGTAGCTGATGATACAGTGAGATTCGATCGAACAAGATTCCCAGTTTGATAGCCATTTCTCAATTCATTTCCATCATGACTTCAGAATTCATGGTTGGACCTTTTATTTTACCTCCTTTGATGGTTTGTTCTATCCTTTCGGCAACAATCACTAGGTTAGTAAAGTGTTGAGCTGCACTTCCAATCAAGAACTCAAAGTAGGGCATCTTACAAGTGTTGGTAAATAAGCTATTTATCTTCTTTTCTAGCTACTTTTGGATTTTCATGTTGTCTAGCCTCATATATCAGCTTAATGTAGCTCTACCCAAGCTATCTTGAAAGAAGTGCATTAATAGCTTTTAATCATGCACAACTTATACCCTCTTGTTATAATAGGACTTGAGGTGAGTGGTAGGGCAATGAGTTCCAATGTATGTTATAAACTCAGGTATACAAAACTTCTTTGGTACAACCACATTCAGAACTAGACACACCTTGGTGGCTTGAATATGATCATACAAGTCAACGTCTTTGATAGTCTTTACTCTTGCTTCTAACACTATTATCTTATCATGATCAATATCATTTTCTTGTAGGATTCATTGGCGAATGCATCCACAACTACTAGGGCCGGTGCATGTATTTTTTACTGCATAAATATTGTATTACACTAGGGTTTTGGAGTCTGTCTTCTCATCCTTTCTTCAATCTAAATTGTTGCTTGGGTTTAAACAAAAGTCATGGGCCGATTGGATGAGCCTTCACTAGAGAATTTTTTTTGCATTTTCTCGACCAAGTTAGCGATGCTGGCCATATTAATTTTTAGGGAGTCTAACTCCTCTTGGAAGTGGGAATCACGGTGACTGTGTTCTTCATCTTTCATGTTCATTTATTGAAGTCGCGTGCTGTAAACTCTATGGATTCAAGCTTTTTAGGGACCTATATTTCAACTTGTATATGCACTCATGACATTTAAGACCCTAAAGCATGAATGCATGAATGCTTATGGATGCAAGTGTATGTACACATACATTGAATGTGGATGAACCTTGTTTAAAAAGCCAATCCATGACTTTTTTGTTGAATACAGGCAAAAATCTATAGTCTAATGAATCTAAAAATATCTTTCCTAAGTCCTCATCTCAGTTAAATCACATACACATTGGAGAGTACAAAACAAAAAGGTGGGTCTAAGCCCTTTTCATTTTTTTTTAAAAAGACAAAATGGTTCTTATGTGTAATAATTTCCTTGTCTTGGTCTTTGGGCAATTCCCCACAGCTAGTTACATCTTATATTATTGCTTGTATTTAGAAAATAGTCATGGTCTTAGCTTGTAAAATCCTGTAGAGTTCAAGATTATTGATCAAGTCTATCTTAATGCAAAATGAGTTATTAGGGAGTCAAAATCCTAAGGGCAAGTCCTAGCCATTACATGAGGGGTAAACTTACTACTTGGTCTCTCAAGGGTCTATGGTCTACCTAGTGACCAACTTTCTTGAAGGCAGTATAGAGGTTTAAAAGGAATGGTTTGAGCATAATATGATCACCATTACCAAATAAACACTCAGCTCATAATTGGATGTTTCACAAATCGCCCGACTAAAAGTCATGAGGCAAACCGCTACTCCCCAATTAACCTAGAATTGAGTTTATTTGAAAATTAAAATGCATAAAGGCATTAATCCATATCCGATATACTTATTTATTAGTTTATCTAAGGTTCAAGACAGTTCTCCCTTCGTAAGGAAGTCTTTATCTTATTAGGTTAAATCCTAATCGTTATAGGGCCCAAATTTTAGCATAACATTTATTTCCTTCTTTGTATCTTTAATACATGAGGATATACTTTATAAAATAATTTATACCCTCAAATAATAAAGTCTCCAACTAATTCTTTTCAGCTAATTCTTAAGATTAATAACCTAGATCCACCACAACTATTAATCTCAGTTGCTTCATAAATTTATATACCACAACTCTGGTTTTGATAGTAAACTTAGCAATAGATTGTTTACAATAATAACTTAGAGTCCGCTCTAACAATTAAAATAAACAACCATAGGAAATAAACATAAGAAAACAAACATGTTAATCATATAAACTGAAAAGAAAAGGTAAAATAAATCTCACAGTTCTTGAAATCCAAAGGTTTCTGTGTCCTTGCAACCAAGAAAAATAGTTTAGCCTTGCATGTTTATTGAAAAACTAATCAAAAGGAAAGAAGACTGTATGATTTCAGATTTTTGGAGGAAAGGGTGCATTTTTCTTCTCTTTTCTGGCCACCCCCCTTTCCTTTCTTTCTTTCTTTTTATTTGATAGGAAACCCTAATTTCCTTTTCCTACAAAATAGTTCTTTTCTAAGTAAACAATTTACATTTAAGTATTTCAATAACTATTTTCCTATAAATGAAAGATAGTCTTGCATAAAATCTTTAAGCTTTGACTTTGGACTTAGAGAAGCTAAATTGCCGAAATAAAGACTTGAATGTTGGTTTGGATGCTTTGAGAAGTACTTTGGATTTGTTTCTTCATAAAACTTGTCTGCTGACAGAATTCATGTGTCATCTTAGAAAAATCATATCTCTCTCATATGAACTCTTTTATGCTGAATTTTGGTAGGCTGATAAGTCTTTGAGTTAGGAATTCAAAAAAATTGAGTTTGCATCAAATAGACCTCTCTTGCTTAAGGTATTCAAGTTGGAATGGTTGAAGATCATCATTGACAGAATATGATATTTTTCTTTGAAGGCTGCGATTTCCATGCTCTTTCTTTTTTTATATTTCTTGCCATATACGTATAGAAAGGTATGGATGTTATTTTCTAATGCCACTAGAATCACTTCATTTCGACCTTTAGAGCTCAATCTCTACACAAAACATTGATCGGAGGTCAAATCTGTCAATTATCTCCAATTTACTTCTTTTTGAATCTTACATCCAAAAGTGTCTTTAAAACATAAAATAAACAATATCAAAACATTTTATATAGAAAACATAGGCAAAATACTATGTATATATGGGTAAAACTATCGAATAATATGATTGTATCAAATATACTATAATATTCAAACATGCTTCGTATTGTCATACAATGCATGCCATTATGTTACTATAAAAAAAACCGAACAAAATTATAATTAGAAAATTTCTTTTCCAAATTTTCTGATTATGGACAAAGCTTGTGTTATTTAGCACATATATTATTCAGAATTGAGAAGACACATTTCCATAATTTTTTTTATTTTTTTTTCAAATGAGGAGCTTAAAGGAAAGCATGGTTACCTAGATTTGATCATTATACTTTCCCAATGTATTTTTATTGGAGTCTCCTACTCTTTTTTATACCGATTGAGTTTCTCTCTTCTTTATTTTAATGTTGTTAGTTCATATACATATATGATACATTTCTATTAGAGTAAGTTTTCCATTTCTAAAATTATATAATTAAAGAAATAAGAAATATTTTAAAAACTGATATAACAAAAAATAAACATGTAAAAAATAATTCATTTAAATTAATAAGGTTTGTTTAGTTATTTTTTCTTAATCAATTTACTTTTTTTAATTATTTAATTTTCACCTTAAATGAAAAAAAATAGAAGACTTATTTTGGATCCCAAAAAAATAAAATTGTGTCAAACATTAAGCTTGGTACTTTGATTGAAAGGTGTCATGTAAAGGTATTAACTAAGAACAATATGATTAAGGGACCTTTACCAAAAAAGAAGAAGAGGAGGAGTAAAATGACTTAATCAATATAAATAAAGACTCCAATAAAAAAAAACCAATAAATCATAAAGAAATTAAAATAATAATGAATTATAATAAATAATACAAAAAATGATAATATTAAAAAAAATATATTGTTATTATTATTATCAATTTTTGTATTATTTATTATTTAAAACAAGATACTAAATAGGGGATGTCTTCATCAATCCGACCAACATCATCAAATGAAGATTAGGAAGATCTCAAGAAATACACAATTAACAAATAATTCACTTTAAAAATCTGATGTTAACTTTCATAAGCTCTTAACTTCCGTTTGATGATGCAATATTGAGGTTGATTTTTAGTGACACATACTCTAACATATCGTCTCCAAATCCATTAAACAAACTTTTTATATGCATCTTTTTACACATTAATTTTATTTTTTAAAAATCAACTCTGACATATAAACAAATACAAACTTATATTTAATTATTTGAGCCAATACATAAATGATATTTATAGTAGTATTTCTTAAATGACATGACATGACATGACATAAATGTTTGTTGTTGAAATGTTATTAATATTAGAAAGGAAGAATGTAGTAATTGTTTTTTTTAATACCCAACAATGGTACATAATTTATTAAAATTAATATAGCATTTGTTATGCATAAAATATTTTATAGATGGATTATATTTAAAAATAAAATGGTTTTTTGTAATTATATATATAACAAATTTTATGATTTTCAGTAAGTTATAATGTTAAGATATATTAGTACTGAAACAATAATGATGTGTTTGTGATGATAAGACTATGGTGATTATAATACTGTTGATAATAAATGTGATAATAATAGTAATAGAATAGTAGCAATGGTGGAGTTCATGGTTGTAGAATAGTAATGGTGGTGTGGTAAAGTAGTGGCGATAATGAAAATGATGTTAGTGGTTGAAATCATTTGATGATATTATAAGTTAAATATTTTTCATAAAATGTTTTACAAAATCTTAAGAGTGAAATTTTTTTTTAATAAATAAACTAATTTTATAAGTTGCTCATGTAATATTTTACATTACTAATTTTCTCATCAAATATTTTACTTAAAACAAATTTCTACTAAATTATAAGAATAAAACAACTTATCTAATATTATATTCTCTAAACAATTTAAATGTTTCAATATTAATATTGTAACCCTCTTCCTATTCACTATGAATTAGAACAATATAATAATTATTTGCTTTATCAAACAAAATCATTTAACTTGCTATTGAAAACAATAGAGTATTTTTTATAGGATTCATTTATCATTATTACATTGAATGAATATAAATTAGTCTATAAAACATTCCAGTAGTATAGTGAAATGACTAATTTACCCTTAAAAACATTAAAAAAAACATTCATGGGCTTTTTTGTATTTTTATTGTTTTTAAAAAATATAGTTAAATGATTAAATTACCCTTGAAATCAAAATTTCTTTATCTTGCATCAAGGGGTATTTTCATCTTTTTTTTTTTATCAGGTCTATTTAGGGATGATTTAGTAATTTAATAAATATAAATATTATTTTAAAAAAGTGGCTGACATATGGGTGGTGGTCGTGCTCTTTGGGCAGCCGTGCAACATTTCCAGTTAGCCAAACACCAGCTTTCAGGGTGGCGTTGGAATGGCCTCAGTGACCCCTCTATATCTAGGCATAACATGTAGTCAAAAAACCTTCGGTTTGGCGTCAACTGCCTTTTATTTTCCCCCATTCTTTTCTCTCTCATCGTCAATATTCACATGTGGTTTCCAATTTTTCAAAGCATTCCTTTAATTTGTTTTTTTTTTCAGATTTGATTTATATTTTTTTGATTATTATTTGTTTTATTCAAAATAATTTATAAAATTATAATTTTCTTTAATTTCATCCTTTAAAATTTTCATATGTTAGATTTGATCCCCATTCTTTTGATTGGTATTTTTTTATTTGAGATGATTTTTAAAATTATTTTTTTACGATTTCATCCTCCTCTAGTTTTTATTTTTCTATCAGATTTGATTTTTATTCTTTTGATTTTTATTATTTTTTTTACTTTGGAAAAAAATTTTAATTGATATTTTTTTCAATTTCATCCTTAAACATTAAATTGGTTAAGAATTGAGATTCTTGATTAAGTTAGGGTCTAAGATTTAATGAGTTGCGAGTTTGAGATATTAAACTAGATTTAGAACATTTGTCTAGGTTTGCTTGTTTTTTTTTTCTTTTTTTTAAACTCATATCTTTTTAGTTTTATCCTTTAATATTTATTTAATTAGAAATTGGTCTCCATTATTTTTTTATTTGCTTTATGTAGGATTTTTTACTGATTTTAAAAATAACATAAGTTATATTAGATCTTTTTATTTGTTGTTCTTTGTTAAATTTACTTTTTTTTAAAGAAATTTTGTTTTAGAATTAAATTAAACTAATTAGTTAGTTATAAGCATAAGATGCTAATGATATTTTGTTTGGTTTATTTTCTGGGTTGTTGTTTTGGTAATAGGTGCGATCTTTTTTGGTGTTATTGTGCAGCCTTTTATAGTGGCGTTAGAACTGTTACGGCAAACTCTTTTTTATAGTGGAGCAGTATCTATGATAGAGTAATGGTGAGTTCCGAACAAGTTTTTTTTTCATCCCGAGAATGATATTAATAACATATTTTTATAATTGTTTTTGTTTTTATTTTATATTATTAAAATAATTATATTTATTAAATTTAATCAAGTCAATGATTTGAGTATTAGAATTTGTTTTTAAATACTAACATAAACATTTGTTTTCTTTAACAGGAGGAACCCGACCCACGGCCACATGTGTACGTGTGTATGACTTGAATTGTGTATCTTCTATCTCTATCTCGGACGAAAATTGCCTAACAAATAAGTAGCCTTTTAAGCAGAAAGAAGCAATTAATGGTCCCCACGACATTCAATTAATCCAATTTATTGAAAACAGAAGATCATATCCTAATCCCTAAATCCATGGACTCAAATCCACCTATTTAGCACCTAATTATGCTATTAGTAATAAATAAATAAATAAATATAGCCATTCACCAACCCAACCTAATGGAACCAAAATCCACCTATTTAATACCTGAATAAATGCTACTACAATCCATTATCCAACCATCCGTATAAGTTATAAGGCAATAACGGTAGTAATAATTAGGAAAAACCTCGATTTAGCCATAGATTTACATATTTGTTTCTAAAAAAATCCTCAATCAAGTGTTTTTGTTACTAGTAATCAATATGTTTCTCTTTTTATATATATATATATATATATAATAAATTGATGCTATTTTAGTGCATAAACAAGCACGATAGCTCATAAATATTAATGTTGATTAACTTTTTTATTAAATCCACATGGTTTTAGCATATAAAATTTGCAAATTAGACTTAGAATAGTAGTGAAAATGAAATTAATAAAAGAAAATAAGTTTGGAAATTAATTGATATAAGCTTGTTTGAAGTGTGGTTGCGGTTGTTTTTAAAGTGTTTTTTGTGCTGAAATATATTAAAATAATATTTTGTTATTTTTAAAAAATTATTTTTAAGATTAGTGCATTAAAATGAAATATATATAAAAAATTAATTTTTAATAAAAAAATTAAAATTTTAAAAATACGGTTATAACCCCGCCTCACAAAATTTATAGATTTGAGAAGTAAATGAGAATGAGCAAGTAAGTTTGTGACTAAATTTGAGGTTATCTCTGATAATCCACCAAGTCATCCTCGTAACCCTTTTTTCTGCATCGAATATTATTTTTCCTCGTGTCACGGCGAGGATCAAAGTCACCCCTTCTGTCCCTTCTACTCTCCACTTCCCCTTTACCTAAAAATAAACCCTCCGAAACTTCACTCCTTACCAGAACCTTAATCA
>Ga0325403_1004228_pt1 | contig 13325 bp, 5 predicted proteins | sample PopdelMetagenome_19_FD_205665 | JGI IMG/M metagenome (GOLD analysis project Ga0325403, IMG submission 205665) | Populus deltoides microbial communities from Bellville, Georgia, United States - Xylem-PdKOR-R4 | ecosystem: Host-associated > Plants > Phyllosphere > Stem > Wood/Secondary xylem...
AAAAGCATTAATTCCCATGCTTTTTAAAGTGAAAGATAATATATACATTTAAATTATTTTTATAAAATCATCTTTAACTCTTAAAAATGTAGTAGTTGATTTTTAAAATCCACACCAATTTTTTTTTTTTGCTTCACTTTAAAGATAACAGATAAAAATTATAAAAATAAATGATTAAACAGAATATAAATTTTCAGTTGCACAATATAGATTAGAAAAGAAAAAAAAAGGGAAAAATAAAGTAGTTAAGTTCCTTTGTTTTATTATTATTAATGTGGGTGTCCGGGCCAGCTTACGCGCACCTCGACTAATCCCATAAGCCCTGAAATTAATAACCATGTAAGCTTCCACTAATCATCATATTAGCAACTACAAGGCTCGAACTTGAAATTACATAAACAAATCTTTTAATCATAAGCTCCATCTACTATATGGTTAAGTAGTTAAGTTCCTTGACTTCTCAATGTGTTGAGAATATTTTTATTTTCTTCATTGAGATCTAGGAACTATAACAAAAAATATATATATATATATATATATATATATATATATATATATATATATATATATATATATATATATATCGGAACGTGAACCATGGATTTGGTTTTGGGATTTTGGCAAAACCTTGCACTTTTTTCATTATTAGTATAATTATTGTTATTAATAATAGTATTTGATAATTGTGGGTGAGAGTGACTTGCAGGTTCCAGAGGAGAGGACTTCCTTGATTGATTTGAACTAAAACCATCGTGGACAGAAAAAAATCAGTCTTCTTACCCTCTACCTCTCCCAGGTGTTCATGCATCGCGCCTTTGCCTTGTCGCATACGGCCTATATCCACAAAACAACAAGGCACCACCTTTCCTTGCACATTTGGAACTTTCCTAATATGGAATTTACCTTTAGCCAATTTTAATCACCCAAGGAACTCATGACGTTCTCGTCCGCAGGGCTGGATTCCATGAATTTAGAAGAGAAGTTCTGCGGGTTAATTAGAGGTTGGTTTATGTATTTATTAAAACTAATTAATCAGTCTTTATCATCTAATCCTTGTATTTTTAAATTCATTCATACCTTAAGTATCTTCCTCTGTATCATTCTTTTAATTACTTTTAAGAAATAGAAAATGAGAAGAAAAAAATAGCAGGTGATGTTGAAAGATTGATGAAAATTGACCACATGTTTCGAAACAAGAGCTCTACTAAATTAAGCAAATGTTCAATATTAGTCGGTGGACTTATTAATTAGATTTTCAAACTAGAAGTACTATTTAGTTCATTTTTCAAAAAAGAAGGGACTGATTTATAATTTACTATGCTGAATGAGAAAATCTTAGTGGATTATATCTTATTTAATATTTTATCAAAATATTACTTTCTAATCATTATTCTTAAAAATTAATGATTCCAATAAAAACAAGAAATGTGTCAAAAAACCATCTCAATCTAATAGTTTTGGATCAAGTAAAAGCTCTTTGGATTTAAAACTGGCACAGACCCATATTATCTTGTGCTTAACTTTTATCAAAAAAAAATAGGGATGCTGAGATTCGAACTCTTAACCGTTTGGTCATTAAGGCTTTGATACCATGTCAAAGAACCATATTAACCCAATAGTTTAAACTGTTAAGTGAGGTGTGAGGTCCTAAAATATGATTTATATTATTCTCTAACAAAATATATAAAATCAAAGTTTTCAAGATTTTAGTTCATCTATTATATTTTTTTAAATCAATATCTTATTTATGAATAATATTTGGAAACACAAAATAATTTGTAAACAAAAAAAAAGTACTATAATAAACTTTTTAGAAGAAATTAAATTTGATGATAAGTATAATGATCTATAAAGGTAAAAATAGAATACTTTCATTGAAAAAGGAAAAAGTGTTTTGATCTATGTAAGTAATAAAAATATATCATAGAGTAGGATTAACAAATTATAAAGTGGGAATAACAACACTTTTACCACACAAAAAAAAAAAAGATGCTTGATCCCCTTTTCCTTTCTTTTTTCTGCAATTAGATGCTTGATTTTTATTTTATTTTTACTCGTACAAGAAAAAAAGATTTACCAGAATGATAAGTTTATGTGTCCTTGTCATCTCATGATCAGAAACTACAAAAAAAAAAAAGGTGAGCATTTTTTAAACTCTCACAATATAAACTAAATCAAGTGCAATTTAATATGATTTAGTTTTAAGAAATTGAGTCTAACCCCGAAGTTAGAAAATAAAAGGAATAATTTTATGTTCTTAAAATCCTCTTCGAAAACCTATTTTGAGGCCCTTTTGAAATTCAATCTGCAAGACATGTCAAATTTCTTATTGAGCTTAAACTAGGAAGAGGGTAATCTATTCCAGTTTCGAAAGGGTGGTCCATGGCCAATTTAAAGCAATTCCAAATCAAGCTCATAGAATTTCAGGCTTTCTATGATTTTGTCGTGGATTTTACCTAAAAAATGCAGCAATGATATGATGGCGCTCTCAGTGTATTTCTTTTCTTCATGTTTTTTTTTTTGTTTTTTTAATAATTTTTAGTGAACTAAACTACCTCTCTGCTATAATTTAACTCCTGTATCATCCAATGCCTGGCCCAACATTGCTCTTGTCTGTTCTTATAAACTTGCAACATTGAATAAGGCTGAATAATGGTTGGCATGAATTTCTCCCTACCATTGATAGCTAATTAAAGCACAGTTATTAATAAAAGATAAGATTCAAAAATAAACTTTCACTTTCATACACTAACTTTTCAAATTATAAACTTTCAATCCCTATAAATTTATAAAATTTAATTTTGATCTCGAACTTTATTTTTTTATTTCTTGATCTCTTATTTGAGAGATGAGAGAGGAAGTGATTAGATTCTAGTGGTAGAGAAAAACAATCTCATATGAGACCAATTCTAAACACAAAAAGGGTAATTTATGTGTCAATATGTTTCTTTTGATGGGAAGAGGTGTTGTTTTCTCATAAACTTGCTTGAAATCATAGATATGAGACTAAAATGATTTTTATTTTTGGGTTAATTATAGGTTTTGGAGCCAATTGTTTTGTTGTTAGAGCCTAAAAAGATCCCAATTTCATGCTTATATTTTATTCAATTTCATCATTTAATATTTGATTGATTATTAATTAGACAATATAACTTGTTTTGATTTGATTTTTTTTCCAATCACCTTGATATTTGATTGGTTTTTATTTTTATAGGTGTTTATTTTTGTTAAATAAATATTAAAAAAATATTGAACCCAATTAATTTCACGACCCGAATCAAGAATTTGACTGATTAATTTTAGTTAGATAGAGATCATGCTTCATAATTTTTTTAGTTGTATAGTTAATTTTTAATTTATTTAATTAAAAATATACATAAACTTTTCAAATTCCGCTTAGAATTTTTTAACGTACAGAAACATAAATATGTCATAAAAGCCTCTATATACATTCTTTTCCAAGAAAAAAAAATATTCACAACCGGTCGCTAGTATAACCATATAGATAGTATAATGTCAGAATTTGATTAGACAAGTTGTCTTGCTTTTTTTCCGATGAAAAAAAAAACAGAGAGAGAGAGACATTCCTTCGAGCAGAGAAGAAAACGGATTGCAAAATTGGTTCTCCACAAACCGGCTTTGTTGCCAAACACTGGTTATGCAATTGAGCAAAGGAACAGCTACAAGCTTGCAAGCAAGTTGTAGTGAATATAAAGGGGTTGATATAATAGTTAAATAAGTGTTTTTTTTTCAATATTTTTTTTATCATCGAGTTTGATTGCAAAGTTGTAAGAATCTTAAGAAGATATTCCGAATCCCAAATCCCAATCTTACATAGATAGTTTGCCTCTGAGGAGGATCAAAAAAGAAGAAGAAATCCTTGAAAAAAGAGTTAGGTGCGAGTGGTGGAGTTGTCGCCAAACCGCTATAGATGAGTGTTTTTCCGAGTAATATATATGTATTTCTCTGCTTCTATGTGATTCCAGATTTCCCAAAGCAAGGACTTGTCGCAATCTTGAATGAGAAAGAGAAGGAGAAATAGCATACATTCTACAATAATGCACTCCCACATAATTGCATTTTAACATTATCATCCTTTCCATGTCTCTCTACAACTTTTGCTGTCCTACAGTGGTCCACGATCTTTTTCTAGATACAAATCAAGACTATATACTAGTTAAAAATTTAGTTTGGACTTTGAAAACGTGAGAGGTTCGGTAGAGGTATGCCATGAATTGTCAGTCTCAAGTGAAATCCACGGCATGTATTGTCACTTTCATGGAAAATGACAGCCAATTGGACAAACCTGCTGTTTGTTCTCCCCCCCTTTTCTGTATTCCATCCAGCCATGATTACCCATGATGTCCTAATTTTACTTTGGACTATATGTTGTTTTAGAAGTAGAAAAAAAATAGTTGGAAGCTTGTTAATTATAAGATTTATAAAATTAATCGAGATATATATAAACTGACTCAAATATTAATGTTAATTAAAAAAAAACATTATTGCTCCTCATTCACTTGCTGCCACTGCATTCTGAGAGATGGTTTCAGGCTTTGCCAGCCCAGGAATCCCCACCCCATTCTCCTCCATTTCAGTACTGCATTAATCACAACTTAACCATAATGGTTCAAACCTAAGCAGTTGTAAGAGAAAAGGTAAGAATCCTCATGAATTCCCTAATTAGTCTTTGATTGAACCAAATAAACGAGTACACAATCTTACTCGTGTGATCGAACCGAAAAGAAAGATGGACTTGGTGATTGTTTGGAACTGCGGTGTAAGATAATTTTACTCTCAACACAATACCCAAAGTGTTTTGTTAAAAAAACTACTTCCACCATGCTTTTGGCCACATCAAAGACCACCAATCGGAGAAGCATAAATTTGAGGCTTTTATGGTTATGGTCAATGGTCATAGCTAATTTTAATTGTACAATACTCTTAATAATTTTTACCAAAAACATATCAGAAGCAAAAACTACAATCACATTATTTTTTGGCGTAACTAAAATTCATGTACTGCTGGTAGAACGTGAACTGCAGCTGCTTAGACTACGATCTTTCTACAACATTGCCTCCAGATTCTGAAAGCATGTCAGTGGTCTGACCTGTACAGGTTACAGTGCCAAAAAAAAAAGTTCTGGAACACCAGGAACGTGTAGGAGGGACAAAACACTATTTTAAAGAACGAGAACTTGAAAAATGTAGCTCTCAAGAGAAGGTTCAATTCATATAATTTGGGTAAATTATCAATTTCCAAGCTTTATCATCACAACTTCTACTCACACAACCCAGAAAAAGAAAAGGAAAAGAACTGGAATGTATTAACTCCACTAGGGACAAAATAAAGCATTGAAGCCATTCAACACAGAAAAGGTTGGCTCTTTGAAGGAGCAGGCTTTAGAGGTAGTCAGATAAAGTTTAATGTCAAAATTTTGGTTACTCATTCAAGTACAGTACACCATCACCACACACACATATTCAGAGAGAGGAGAAACCTTTCCGCCCTCTTGTGAGCCATGCTGTTATGAACAGTGTCCAGTCTTGTTAGTATTTGCCTGAAAGTCGGTCGCTTAGCTTTATTTTCATGCCAGCACTCCTCAATCAACCTGTAAGATGAAAGATCAGTTGACACACTCAGAAAACTTTGTAGTAGAAAGTATAAAGGCAAAAAATTTATCAAAAATTTGGGGGGGAAAAGCTAAAAAAGAGGCCAAATGCATGGGCCTGCAATGTCAAGCCTGCACACCTGGCCTTCTTTTTCAAAAATAAATAAATAGAGGACAATTTTTGTCTTAAAAAAAGGCGAGACACGTCTACTACTTTTTTTTCTGATCACTTGAAAGTTGCTGTAAAATACGGTCCCGACTACTTGGACCCTAAAAAACTTATTTTCAACCTTTTTTCACCTGAAAACACCTAAAGTAGCACTCATAAACCAACCTCAAAACAACCTTTAATCATTTAAAAACCTAATAATTAACCCCGATTCAAAAAACAATCTTGAGCCTTGATCTACTTTTTCTAGCAAGATAAGGTGTAAAAAACACCTCAATAGAACTTCTCTTTGTCAAATGAAACTCATTAACACCAAGAATGACTTCTTTTATTGATAGAGTATAGCTAGCCAACCACTTTCTCTCTCTTTTCTCAAACTCAAGGACTAAAATGTAAATAAAATGAAGTTCTGAACCAAAACATAAAAATCTCAACAATCTAGAATTAAAAATAAAAAAAATGACCAAAATTTTTAAAAATGCACCTTGTGAACACTGAAAAAAAAAAGAGAGAGAAAATGTTGCTTTTTTATTTCAACATCACTCTGTGTTTGGGTACCAAGTCTAACACCTCAGTGTGTGCGTGTGTCTGTGTGTGTTGGTGGTGTGCGAGCGCTCGCAATGAAAGAGAGGGAGAAGAGGAATCCAAATCGTTTCTTTTGGGGGGCAAACTAGGCATTCATTGTCAATCTGTTAACACAGAGCTCCACAACTTTCAAGCTGAGTTCAATATTTTCTTCAAGCAAACAAAGTGATATAACTACAAAATGTTAACTAAAGTTCTTGGTCAGTAACTAATGTATAAGCATCCAATCGAACAATTATCAAGATTGGATATTCAGAATAATAATAAACTCCATGAAAAAATAAACAGGCGTTTTATGGGGAGGGGTTTGCATTAATGGCAAAGTTAAAAATAATAATAATAAAGAACCTCGCAATATCAAGTGCAAGTCTCACAGCTGCTATTCGTTTTAATGCTCCTTTTCTTTTCAAGAATGCACCAAGATTTCCCTGTAACATTAGTGGAAAAGCAAAAGCCAATAGATGTTAATTTTATGATATAAGCTTTCGCTGACTTGAACATCTTAAAGCTTTTTTATCCCTAAATTTCTTCTGTACAAATAACAAGATAAATGACAAAACACAGAAGATGTGGATCCACCACTATGACTTGAAGACAATGGTGTCATCTATAATGTAGTGAAAGAGCACAACATGAGCAACCAGTCTCCAATTTCAATACTAGTGAATTTTAGGTTAGAAGAAAGGCAGGTAAGAGGAGAGATGGAGGATGGTCTTGGCATCCTTAGTTACAAACCAAATCCAAAGGACAAAAATTTCCATCACTTATGATGCAGAAATTTTCACAAGAATAGACTGTTAATACTTTCTTAGTTTATTTAAGAAATCTTATCCACCTGAGTGAAAGTATAAGCAGGACTTATCAGGGGAACAGATTTATCACCATCAAATTCAATGGAGCATAAAAATACATGATTATAAAATAAGAAATCAGGTCGGAAAAAAAATCACATTAACAGACATTGGCGACGATATATAACAGTCAACAAAGAAAATAACATGCAAATAATAGAGATCTGACAACACCAAAGATCCAGCAAAAAGCAATATGCTATGAATGAGATTGGAAAAAGGTTATTCCAAGTGGTGAACAAAAGCATTGAAGAACAAACCTTAGACAAATATATCGTCACATTCATCATTGGACAACTTTGAGTAACAGCACCCAGAAACTGGATCGCATTTTGATGCTGTATTTTCTGAAGCAATGCAAGTTCATCTCTGAATGGTCACTGTACAAAACTAACCATCATGAGAACCTAAACGTACAACCAAATACTATTGAGGAACAAAAACGGTTCAGGGTATAAATAAACCACACTTTAGAAGCACTTCCTCACCAAGCTTTTTAACAGCAACTTAAATTCCTCGCCATGATGCTACAAAAGGTTCCCTGTGACAAATTTCATGCAGTAAACTTGAAAATGAAATGTGCTTTTAAACAGGTCAAATACAGGCAGACCAAAGATTTAGAAACTCACTTCATAGATCTTATCTACAATATATGTTTCATTACCTAAGTAACAAATCATATTATTCTTACCCAAATCGAATGCTTATGGTAGAGGGATCAAAAGCCACAAATATAATTATATAAGAGATGAACTCAGAAAATCATCAACAATATTTTAAATCAAGTTGTGACACTTGACAATAATGATCAACATAAAAGAAACTGATATTGATCTTCACAACATAAAAAAAAATGTCATCACAAGGCCACAGAAGCTCATCAGTTCTAGCTGGCAAAGAAGACAAGGAGAACAAGTTACCTTAGTTAATTCTACACTGTTAGTAAAATCAAGTTCATCGGGATTGATTTCGTATTCCAGGACCTCACGTGCATAAGAGCCATCTAGATAAACAAAGCCACCCAAACATAATAACAAAACCAAACCAAAGAAGGCCAAAAAAGTACACTACAGCATCTCATATAAACAACAAAAACTGAAAACATACCAGAGGCTTTGCACCAGCACCACGTTTCTCCAAAAGTTTAATCACATCGTGGTTTTGAAATATATATAGCATCTGCAAGAAGCTGTTTAAGCAACATTAGTTAACTAAAAAAAAAACTATGATTTTTACCGAATTTCAGTTAAATACCAAACCAAATACTGCATTTTATCTCTTAAAAGAACCCCAAGAATGCTCTTAATTATCATGTTCTCCATGCACCCCAAGAGTTTAATCAACCCATATCTGAATACATAGCATCAGCAACAGAACCCACTCTTAACAGGCAATCTGAAAATCCCTCATCTCAAAACAAAATGCTTGTGCAAATTGCCAGGACTATTTCAAATAGCATCCCCAAAATTAACAAACAAATTTTTTAAGATGACAGTAATCCATATCCAAAATTCTAACTTTATAATCCACATAATATATCTAACCATAAGCACGCAGCTCATTGTTACTCTAAAATCAAAACAGTTTAGAAATCAGACTCAAATCTCCGCGGAACAACGTCATCATCAACCCCGTTATAAAAAGATTAGCAAGCTAGCAAACTCTTATAAACACAACTATTTGAACAATTCCAAGAAACCCAATTCACAAAAACACAATTTACTATCCAAATACTTACAGTGCTGCCCCAGCGATATTTGAGATCAATTTGGCCTGCTTTAGTTCGGAAACAGCTTGAGTAAAGCCTTGCCAAGCAGCAATATGAAGAGCAGTACGATCATCAATATCACGAAAATTAACATCAACACATCAGAATTCAACAACAACACCTCCACTAAAATTATATAATTGTTTTTTAAATAGTAATTATTTTTAAAAAAAATTTAATTTATTTTTTATATCTGTATATAAAAATATTAAAAAAATATTAAAAAATAAAAATTTATAGATAAAAATTTTTAAAACTTTCCAAAAATAAAATTGAATTACAATATTAAACATTGATGACTTTCAAAGCCTGTTAATTGGAGTTTGAGTGTTTTTTTAATTTTTATAATTAATTTAATTATATATGACTTGAGCTCTATCGAGTTAACTAAATTGCTTGCTTGGGCATTCAAATATAATTTAATCAATGATTGAAATGATTTGAAATGAAATTGAATTGGATAATGAATTTACTAAGCTTGAAAAAAGTTTAAAAACATTTTTATTATATATTAAAAATCTATTGGTAGAAACACTTTGAGCCATTTCAAGCTTTTTTTTAACTTGCATCATTTCATTTTTTATTGGGTTTTCAAACTTATTTTATCATGATGTTTTTTTCATTTGTGTTCTTTTTTTCTTTTATTGGGTCCTCCGAACTCTTTTTTAATTTGCATCTTTCTTTTTTTTTATTAGGTTCTTATGCTTCCCATTTAACAATTATAAATTTGGTTTTTAAATTGAATTTGATTAAATCATGAGAAGGTGTTTGGAATTATACACACGCGAAGCATTGTGATGAATATATATATATATAAACAACATAAGATAAAGACACTATTCATATTTAGTTGCATTAATTACCCAAGGTAGAGCTTGAGAGAAACGCATAGAAGAAGCTGGAAATTCGAACAGGAGGACATGATTTTTGTAGATTTTTACAAGAATTCACTTAAATAAGTTAAAGTAGCAAAGGTTCGTTTTTCTCTCTTGTTCTTGCACGAGGAGAAGAAAACCTTCAAGTTTCAAATTCTAGGATTCATATAAATATTTTGAGGGAATAATTGTTCTTGTTAATTTTGAGGTTAATTACATGATAATGGCTTGATTAGCTGAAAAGTAGAAGGAATAAATTGATTTGAAACTATGGGTTTTGGGATTGCAACCGGGCAGGAACTTCGGCAGCCATATCTTGACTTTTCACTGCTGGATTAGATTGATTTTTGGATATGCTATTATGCTCAATGTTACCTACATTCGGACCGGAGGGATTGTCAATATAGCAGACTTTGTTTGAGGGCTATCACCAGAAGAACATTTCTGAAAAATCACCCTTCAAGACAGCCTCGTTCGTCGGCCATTATATCATCTTTTAATTGTTGGATTGGTCTGGATTTTGAATATTTTGTTCATCCAAATGTTATATAAATTCTAAACAGTTAAGATCAGAAACAGACACTCCTACCAGAAATTGTACTTCTCGAACAGTAAGTCTCCAAAGTTCAGGTCAATTCGGTATTGTTCTTATATAGGAAGATTTACCTGTTGGATGTCTGTTAATTTTGCATATGTTATTCTAATGATTATGATGTATAATTCCACTATTTGGATTTATTGAATTCTAAATTTACATAATGATGTTTTAAGTTTGGTTTGAGAAACATTGAATGAGAATCTGATGTTTAGCATAAAAAGTATGTTTTGAGACTAAAAATAATGGCAATGGGTTTAATGATGATGGAAGTGTTTGTGTTGTGTTTGAGTCATGTTCGAAATGTTGATAAGTGATGGTATAGTTAAATTCTATAAAGAATAGTGATTGATTAATACTTTGGTTATATTGGAATAGGAAATCATGGTAAGGGATGTTGTAAATTGAATTATAATATAAGGAATCATTTTGAGCGTGCTTTGGAAAAATTTGGATGTGTAGTCATTGCTAAAATTTAAGTCAAATTATATTGTTTGGTAATAGATTAATGTCTTGGGACATTAGAAAATCGGTGACGAGAATTCATGTCTTTGAACACCAGGAAAAAAAAGAAAAGAAAACCGGTAACGAAAAGTCATGTTTTTTGGACATCGAAAATCATTAATGAAGAATGGAGTTAATTGGACGTTTAATGTTAGTGTAAATAAATTCTAATGTAAATGAATTTAAATGACAAGTAAGAAAATAAAATACATCCATGGAAATTATTTACAGAAGTATTTGATTTTGTGAATTTATGAATAAATTGGGAAGATTCAAATATTGATTCAGGATGTTATAAAGAAATGTAGGAGAAGCATTAACTCGACCTCTCAGGAGCTCGTATAATAGGAGCTTAAGGAAGGACTGCAGGAGGGGCACAACAACAATAAGGAAGCACGAGTTAAGCTTCTGCAGCTGGTAGGCATTCTATACCTATATTTTTTACATTGTGTTAACTTACTAACTTATTAAATTCTTGATCTTTGCATCTATGGGTGAAACCACAAAGAGAAAGGATAAAGTGAAATAAACAAGAAATTAAAATGGATTCGAGTACTTGATTGGTTTAAGAATATGAATTACATTAATAGACTTCATTGATGATCGTTCCCCGAACTTGATTAGCCGGTCCCAAATACGGAGGCTAATGATGTTAGTAAGGTTTACTAACATCGACATAATCATCCTTGAAAATGAGGGATATTAAACTTGATTAACTATTCGGGTGAAAATAGTTAATGATATCATCTGGTGCTGTCGATATCGGCAATCACATGAAATTTGATTAGCTATTCCTGAAGTGAAAACGAATGATGTCAAAAATCTTGACATCAACATTCCAGAAATATTTCAAGGTATTATGAAAAGAAAAATCTGATTGGCTATTCCAGGTTAGAAATAGTCAATAACATCAATCGGTGACATTGATTTTGGCATTTGCAAGAAACTTGATTGGTCGGTCCTGATTTTGGCATTTATAATAAATTCATTAGTGTCGGCATTCCCTTTTAAGTTTCGAGGGAGAGGTATTATAATGGTATTTCTGATAAGGAATAATTAAAAGTGTTAATGAAATGGGGATTGACATCTTGATAGGAGTATTCATTTAGTCTTGAAGAGGCGGATATTGATTAGAAATTGTGGAATAAGATGGGCGAAGGAACTAGTTACTCGTTAATAGGCTAGTGGCATCATTTTTTTTCTAATGACCGGAATATGCAACTTGAGTTAAACTTACTTGTGTAGTGTTAATATTGTCGGGATGACTGACTTGTCAGATTATAAATGGAATGTTAAATGATACTTTACTGTTAAACAAAAATAATAAATTGTGTTTATGTTATGGATTATTGAAGGAATAAATAAAAAATAATAATAAATTGATGAAGATCTAATCCTTGTGAAGGATGGAGGCAAATATCATATCACTTGGGACGTGAGAATAAAAGTTTATTAACCATGGTAGGAGTTATACACTTCAGGAATGCAATATATATATATGTATTTTAAATTAATTGATGAATTGTAATTGATACAATTTGAGAATCATGTACGGTGCACATGGAGGATGTCAAAGAAATTATGACTAATAATGTAAATATGTTGTATTGAAGTTTTGTATTGTTGCTGGCATGATAAAAAAAAATGATGGTAATTATAACAGTGTAATAAAATGCCAATAACAGTGATGGATAATGAAATTGGGCTTTAATTATGGTGGTCATATGAGATCAGGTTGATGAATTAAATAGATTGATGTATGTATGGTATTCATATTATTTGAAAATAGATTGGGTATGAATATTGTGAAAATGATGTTAGGTTCCATGATAAGGAGAGATTTTACTAAAAATCTAAAGAAACATTGGAATATGCCGAAATGAACATAAGAAATATATAAATTGAATATTTTATAAACCAAAAATGGACCGAGAACATGACGAGTTTGATGATTTATATGGAAGAGCCATAATGGGTATAATAAATGTTGGGATTGAAATTGATATAAATAAATAAAGAAAGAGAGAGAGAAATCACATAATAGATATTATAACAAATTAAATGCGCTTGTATGGTAAAACAAGATACAAAATAAAAATGTTGAATGATTCCAGAAATGATGAATAGAGACGTAATAATGAAAGGTTAAATGAAAATTCAAAGAACTATGATTGCATATCGTTGAATATATATTTAATTACCTTGCATGTATTGTATGATTTTCCTTCGATGCTATATTTTATTCTTACTGTATTTAATCTATACATTATGAAATTTACAGGTTTATTTTCCTCCTTTTTTTGTTCTGTTTTTAAAGAGGGAAAAAGACTTGACCAACAAATACAAAACTAAGGAAAAGGACGCTG
>Ga0325403_1004229_pt1 | contig 13324 bp, 5 predicted proteins | sample PopdelMetagenome_19_FD_205665 | JGI IMG/M metagenome (GOLD analysis project Ga0325403, IMG submission 205665) | Populus deltoides microbial communities from Bellville, Georgia, United States - Xylem-PdKOR-R4 | ecosystem: Host-associated > Plants > Phyllosphere > Stem > Wood/Secondary xylem...
TAATTAATATGATCATGTTAATACTTTATAATGAGCCATTAATGATAAATCATCCGATTAGAACCTCCTTTGTGTGTGGTTTCTAGTTGAGTAATAAAAAGAGTTTATATTATATTTATTTGAAATAACATTAATGAATCCTCTAACCTTGACATTTGTTTTTATCATTGTTTAATCCTTACATTAATCTTCCATCTCAAAGTTCTCATTAATTTCTTCCTCTTCTTCTTATTATTATTATTACTACTATTACTACTACTACTACTACTATTAATATTATTACTATTATTACTATTACTATTACTATTACTATTACTATTTCTATTATTATTATTATTATTATTATTATTTACATTCTTGTTATATGTTATGTACGTTAAGTATGCTCTGTGTTTGATCAAGGATCCTGACATTGTTGGTTTTGCCTTGTTCATTCGCATCAGAAATCTGTTTATATTATATAATATATCTCTTTGATCTTTTCATAAAATCAGTATATAGACTGGAAACCTGTGACCCGATCTTTTAGATCATTCTCAGGTATAACAACGCCACGTACTGAGTATTATTATTATTGTTGTTGTTGTTGTTGTTGTTGTTGTTGTTGCTGCATTGTTATTTATAATTTATACAATTAACCTCTCTGTGGTTCGACCTCGGTCTTGCCAGGTTATTTATTACTTCGACACTCCTGCACTTGGGAGAAGACATCAATCTTTTGGTCGTGTCAACTACTGCAGAATCAAAAATCATTAATGAAAACTTAGTGGTTGCAGACCTCGAAATCCTCACAAGAACCCAGTTCTACCAGCTGACGCTGAACTCTTCCGGGCGCGTAGACTAGTACAGAATCAAAAATCATTAACGAAAACTGATTCGCTGTCTTCCAGAATTCATCACCGGAACCCAGTTCTACGGCTGGCGCTGAATTCTTCAGGGTGCATAGACTACTCCAGAATCAGAAATGATTGACGAGAACTGATTCCCTGCAGACCCAGAAATCCTCATAAGAACCCAGTTCTACGGCTGCAGCTGAAATCTTCAAGACACATAAAGTACTGCAGACCTGAAATCATTGACGAAAACTTAGTAGCTGCCTACCAGAAATCATCACTGGAACCCAGTTCTATGGCTGACGCTGAAATCTTCAAGGCGCATAGACTACTGTAGAATCAAAAATCATTGACGAAAAGTGATTCCCTGCAGACCCAGAAATCCTCACAAGAACCCAGTTCTACGGTTGCAGCTGAAATCTTCCAGACACATAGCGTACTGTAGAATCTGAAATCATTGATGAAAACATAGTCGTTCCCTATCAGAAATCATCACCGGAACCCAGTTCTACTACTGACGCTGAAATCTTAAGGCTCGTAGACTACTGTAGAGTCAGAAATCATTGATGAAAAGAAAGTCGTTGTAGACCTTGAAATACTCACAAGAACCTAGTTCTACGGCTGACGGTGAAATCTTCAGGGCGCATAGACTACTGCAGAATCAGAAATGATTGACGAAAACTGTTTCGTTGGAGACCCCAAAAACCTCATAAGAACCTAGTTCCACGGCTGAAGCTGAAATCTTCCTGACACATAGAGTACTGCAGAATCTGAAATCAATGATGAAAACTTAGTCTCTGCCTACCAGAAATCATCACCGGAACCCAGTTCTACGGCTGACGCTCAAGTTCTGTAGACTACTGCAGAGTCAGAAATGATTGACGAAAACACAGTCGCTGCAGACCTCGAAATCCTCACAAGAACCCAGTTCTACGGCTTACGCTGAAATCTTTAGGGTGCGTAGACTACTACAGAATCAGAAATCATTGACTAAAACTTAGTGGCTGCAGACCTAGAAATATTCACAAGAACCCAGTTCAACGGCTGAAGCTGGAATCTTCCTGACACATAGAGTACTGCGGAATCTGAAATAATTGACGAAAGCTTAGTCGCTGCCTACAAGAATTCATCACAGGAACCCAGTTCTACGGCTGACGCTGAAATCTTCAGGGCGCATAGACTACTGTAGAATCAAAAATCATTGACGAAAAGTGATCCCCTGCAGACCTAGAAATCCTCACTAGAACCCAGTTCTACGGCTGCAGCTAAAATCTTCCACACATATAGAGTACTGCAGAACCTCAAATCATTGACGAAAACTTAGTCGCTGCCTAACAGAATTCATCAGCGGAACCCAATTCTACTGCTGACGCTAAAATCTTTAGGGCGCAAAGACTACTGCAGAGTTAGAAATCATTGATGAAAAGAAAGTCGCTACAAACCTCGAAATCCTCACAAGAACCTTGTTCTACGTTTGATGCTGAAATCTTCAGGGCGCATAGACTACTACAGAATCATAAATCATTGATGAAAACTGATCCGCTACCTCCTAGAATTCATCATCGGAATCCAGTTTTACAGCTGACGTTGTAATCTTCAAAGCACATAGACTACTGCAGAATCAGAAATGAATGTGGAAAACTGATTCGCTGCCCACCCAGAAAACCTCACAAGAACCCAGTTCTATGGCTGAAGCTGAAATCTTCCAGACACGTAGAGTACTGCAGAATCTGAAAACATTGACGAAAACTTAGTCGCTGCCTACCAGAATTCATCACCGGAACTCAATTCTAGGGTTGATGCTGAATTCTTCAAAGCGCATAGACTACTGTAGAATCAGAAATGATTGACAAAAACTGATTCGCTGCAAACCCCGAAAACCTCACAAGACACCAATTCTACGGCTGAAGCTGAAATCTTCTAGACACGTAGAGTACTGCAAAATCTAAAATCATTGACGAAAACTTAGTCGCTGCCTACCAGAATTCATCACCGGAACCCAGTTCTACAGCTCACGCTGAATTCTTCAGGTTGCATAGACTACAGCAAAACCATTAATCATGGATGAAAACTGAGTCGCTGCACACCATGAAATCGTCACTGAAGCCAAGTTCTACAGCTGATGCAAAATTTTTTAGCACACATAGACTATTGAAGAATCACAATTCATACACGAAAACTATGCCGTTGCACACCCAGAAATCATGAGGGAAAACAAGTTCTACAGGTGACGCTGAAATCTTCAGGGCACATAGACTACTATAGAATCAAAAATCATTGACGAAAACTGAGTCGCTGCATAATCAGAGATCCTCACTGGAAACCAGTTCTACGACCATTCGTTTGAGGATGGTATGCTGTGGAAGTCCGATGAGTCACATGATATTTGTGTAACAATGCTTCCATTGAACGATTGCAAAAATGAGTGCCACGATCACTAATGATAGCTTTAAGGATTCCAAACCTGTCAAATATGTGAGTCCTGACAAAATCTAAAACAACCTTAGCATCGTTAGTTCGTGTGGCTTTCGCCTCAATCCATTTAGACACATAATCAACAACAAGAAGGATATAAAGATTGCCAAAAGAAGAAGGAAATGGACCCATAAAATCAATACCCCAAACATCAAAAATTTCACTTACAAGAATATTTGTTAAAGGCATTTGATTCTTATGAGTGATATTACCTAAGAACTAGATAAGTTGATTAATCAAGAAAATATAACTATCCGCAGTCTATGTTTGATTTGATTGAATGTTCTCCCTAAAATTAATAACGTAGATCCGCCACAATTATTAAACTCAGTTGCTTCACAAGTTCATATACCACAACTCCGGTTTTGATATCAAACTTAGCAATAGATTGTCTACCATAATAACTTAGAGTCCGCTCTAGCAATTAAAATAAACAATCATAGGAAAAATAAGCATAGGAGAACAAACATATTCATCATATAAACTGAAAAGAAAAGGTAAAATAAATCTCACAGTTCTTGAAATCCGAAGGTTTTCATGTCCTTGCAACCAAGAAAAAGTGTTTAGCCTTGCATGTTTATTGAACAACTAATCAAAAAGAAGGAAGAATGCATAATTTTGTATTTCTTAGAGGAGGGGGGCGTTTTTCTCCTCTTGGCTGGCTGCCCCCCTTCTCTTCTCTCATTCTTTTTATATCTTAGAAAAGCCTAGGTCTCTATTCTACAAAATAGTCCTCCATTAAGTAGACTATTTTACAAAAATCAGAACTGATCATGGAAACGAAATATCAATTTATATTCTGAATATTTATCTCTTCTTAACATTGGTTAGTTAACGGATCCGCCATATAACTAACCCTAACCATCAAACAACCATAGTGTCCGCACTAGTAATTTAATTCAATGGAAGCCTTAAGAACTAGATAAGTTGATTAATCAAGAAAATATAACTATCCGCAGTCTATGTTTGATTTGATTGAATGTTCTCCCTAAAATTAATAACGTAGATCCGCCATAATTATTAAACTCAGTTGCTTCACAAGTTCATATACCACAACTCCGGTTTTGATATCAAACTTGGCAATAGATTGTCTACCATAATAACTTAGAGTCCGCTCTAGCAATTAAAATAAACAATCATAGGAAAAATAAGCATAGGAGAACAAACATATTCATCATATAAACTGAAAAGAAAAGGTAAAATAAATCTCACAGTTCTTGAAATCCGAAGGTTTTCATGTCCTTGCAACCAAGAAAAAGTGTTTAGCCTTGCATGTTTGTTGAACAACTAATCAAAAAGAAGGAAGAATGCATAATTTTGTATTTCTTAGAGGAGGGGGGCGTTTTTCTCCTCTTGGCTGGCTGCCCCCCTTCTCTTCTCTCATTCTTTTTATATCTTAGGAAACCCTAGGTCTCTATTTTACAAAATAGTCCTCCATTAAGTAGACTGTTTACATAAGTACTTCAATGGAAGTACTTTCCTAAAAAAGGAGAAATAGCCTTGCATGAAATCTTCAAGCTTTGACTTAAAGGAGCTAAATTACTGAAATAAAAACTCGGATATCAGTTTAGATGCTTCAGAACGTAATTTGGACTCGTTTCTTCACGAAACCTGTTTGCTGGCAGAATTCATATGTCATCTTTGAAAAATCATATCTCCCTCATATGACATCGGTTTTGGCTGAAATTTATAGAACTTTGAGTCATGAATCCAACCAAATTGAGTTTGCATCAATTGGACTTCTGTAGCTCCACATATTCAAGTTGGAATAGCTGAAGGTCAACACTGGCAGATTGCAAGATTTGAATTTGAAGGCTGTGATTTCTATGCTCTTCCTTATTTTATTTTCTTGCGTTAGATTTCCAGAATGGTATGGATGTTAGCTTTTAAATTCCACTAGAATCACTTCATTTCAACCTCTAGAGCTCACGCTTTGCACAAAACATCGACTGGAGGTCAAATCAGCCAATTATCTCCAATTTACTCCTTTTTACATCTTTCATCCAAAAGTACCTTCAAAACATAAAAGAAAGAATATCAAGGCATTTTATATATAAAACATAGGCAAAACACTAGTTAAATGTGGGTGAAACTATCGAATAATATGGTTGCATCACAATTCAAGGTTTGTAACGGGAATGCCCACATGTCATGCACTCGGTCATCTTAGCATTTTCAAGGTAGTATAACATGCAGAAGTTAGGGCACATGTCAATTTTCTGGTATTCTAAACCGAGGGGTTTCATCATGGACTTCGCAGCATAGAAGTTCTCTTTTAGCCTGTCCTTTCAGGTAAAATGCTTCTTGCCCATTCAATAATCTTGTCATACCCGACCTCACTCAACCCGTGATCTGACTTGATGGTGAACACCTGTGCTACGGCCGATAATTTACTGTGGTTCGTGCAACCATCCCATAATGGTTCGTCTGAATCTTTCAACAAATCAAAAAACCTAGTTGCATCTGCATTATGTTCTTCTTCTACGATTGGACATTGACTGACATTACCTTGATTCATTCTCATTGCATCCATAACCATATTTCTGTAAGGATTAGTGTTGTCATTTGTCGCTTCATGCATGTTGCTAGCACTAGAAGTAGACCCAACCATCGTTTCTTCCATTCTCCTCTTACTACCAAATACTTCTCCATGTGCATACCGACACTAGTAATGCTCCATAAACCCTTTGTGTAGAAGATGCATCATTACAACATCTGGATGCAGATACTTTTTATTTTCACACTTCCTGCATGGACACCTAATACCGCCTCTAGTAAAATTTATGGGAATAGATGTTGCGAAATTAATAAAATCCTGAACCCCGTTACAATAATCCATCCTCCGCAATCCTTGGGGTGAATCTCAATACATCCATGAACGATCATCTATGACTTATATTGAACCTTTATAAATTTATGATGACATCATGTATTAATTAACTAAGTTAGGTAAATAAACTTGCAAAAATATTACTTTACCTTGACATTATCCAACAAACCAATCACAACTTCTCATAAATATTAAATATTCATTATCATTTATCAACGTCCATACAAATTAAAATATATAAATTTACGGAAATTACCACTCCGCAATACCATTGATAAAACTTTAAACGGACCAATTAAGCAAGCTATTAATTATTTCAAAACAGCACATGCATGTACTTTGGTAGTTCCATAAGGTTTTAACAATTTACAAACAAATACAATCTTACAAAATTTAAAACAAACCATAATAGGTGTAGAATTATACATTCATATACTACAAGTTTGTTTGAGAAATAACAATAAAACATGTACATCTACTAACAAAATACATATACTAAAAAAATAATAAAATTGACATTTAATAAAATATTAAAATTTAAAAAGATAGAATTACTTACAAAAATTGATAAAATCTGTCGGTAAATAAGAAATATAACTTGTTGTGCTGATACGAAGGAGATTGTTTTTGGGAGGGGAGGGGGGGCTGGTTGTCTGTAGATGGGGGCAGATGGGGAGAGTTGGCATTAGGAAGAAGAAGGAGAAATAGGAGAGGAGAGGGTCGGTAGAGTTGTAATATATTTATTTTTTCTGACGGTTTCCCCGATGAAATTTCCGTCGGTGATTATGCTAGGGATTCTGATGGAAAAATCAACACGTCACCATACGGATCTGTCATTTCAAATTCCTCGGTGAGTCCATCAGCAATTTAAATGGCGAATCGGTCACGTCACTATACGGGTTGTCGTTTTGAATCTATCGGCGATTCCATCGGAAAAAATAACCCGCCAAAACCTCCACGTTAGCAACCCGCTTTTTTTTTAATTTGAAAACTTTTTCGTCTGTAATTCAATCGGTAACTACCGACAGAAATTTTTCTGTCGATAGTTACCTACTGAAGTACGGACGGAAAAGTTTCTATCGGGGGTTACCGACTGAATTACGGACGGAAAAGTTTTTGTCAGTAATTTTGACCTCAAATTAGCGACAGATATATTCCGTTGGTAAATCTGTTGCTATTTAGTGAATTTCTGGTAGTGGACCCACAAATCATCAACGAAACCCAGTTCCACGGCTAACTCTGAAATCTTCAGCATGTGTAGACTATTGCAGTATCAGAAATCATTGACGAATATTAGTTGTGGTGGACCCAGAAATCATCATCGGAACACAGTTCTACAGCCGATGCTGAAATCTTCAGGGTGCATAGACTATTGCAAAATCAGAAATCATTGACGAAAACTGAGTCGCTGCGGACACTAAAATAATCACCAGAAACCACTTCTATAGCTGAAGCTGAAATCTTCAAGGCGCATACACTACTGCAAAATAAGAAATCATTAACAAAAACTAAGTCTCTATCGACCATAAAATCGTCAAGGGAACCCAATTTTACGGCAGATGCGAAAATCTTCAGAGCGCTTAGACTACTGCAGAATTAGAATCAGAAATCATTGACAAAAACTGCGTTGCTGCAGACCCAGAAATCCTCACAATAATCCAGTGCTACGGCTGAAGCTGAAATCTTCAGGGTGCATACACTTCTGCAAAATAAGAAGTCATTGATGAAAACTGAGTCGCTACCGAGCATAAAATTGTCACAGGAACCCAGTTCTATAGTAGATGCTAAAATCTTAAGAGCGCATAGACTATTGCAGAATAAGAAATCATTGACTAAAACTGAGTTGTCTTAGACCCAGAAATCCTCACAAGAACCTAGTTCAACGGCTGAAGCTGAAATCTTCAGGACGCATAAAGCACTGCAGAATCAAAAATCATTGACGAAAACTTAGTCGCTAGCGACCCAAAAATCATCACCGGAACAAAGTTCTACAGCTAACGCTGAAATCTTTAGCGCGCATAGGCTACAACAGAATCACAAATCATTCACGATAATTGAGTCATTGTTGACCCACAAATCATCACCGGAACCCAGTTCCACGGCTGACGCTGAAATCTTCAGCGCGTATAGACTACTGCAGAATCAGAAATCATTGACGAACACTTAGTCGTTGCGGACTCAAAAATCATCACCGGAACACAGTTATATAGTCGACGCTGAAATCTTCAGGGCGCATAGACTAGTGCAGAATCATAAATCATTGATGAAAACTTAATCGCTGCCGACCATGAAATCATCACGGGAACCCAGTTCTACGGCTGACACTGAAATCTTCAGCGCGCATAGACTACTGCAGAATCAGAAATCATTGACAACAACTTAGTTGCTACTGACCAAGAAATCATCACTGGAACACAGTTCTACGGCTGACGCTGAAATCTTCAGCGAATAGGCTAGAGCAGAATAAAAAATCATTCACGATAACTAAGTCGCTGCTGACCCACAAATCATCACCGTGACCCAGTTCCATGGCTGACGCTGAAATCTTCAGCGCGTATAGACTACTGCAGAATAAAAAATCATTGACGAACACTTAGTCTTTGCGGACTCAGAAATCATCACCGGAACACAGTTCTATGGTCGACGCTGAAATCTTCAGGGCGCATAGACTATTGTAGAATCAGAAATCATTGATGAAAAATTAATCGTTGTCGACCATGAAATCATCACGGGAACCCAGTTCTACGGCTGACATTGAAATCTTCAGCGTGCATAGACTACTGCAGAATCAGAAATCATTGACGACAACTTAGTCACTGCTGACCAAGAAATCATCACTGGAACACAGTTCTACGGCTGACGCTGAAATCTTCAGCGCATAGGCTAGAGCAGAATAAAAAATCATTCATGATAACTAAGTCGCTGCTGACCCACAAATCATCACCGGGACCCAGTTCCACGGCTGACGCTGAAATCTTCAGCGTGTATAGACTACTGTAGAATCAGAAATCATTGACGAACACTTAGTTGTTGCTGACCAATAAATCATCACCGGAACACAGTTCTACAGTCAATGTATTGTGTTTTAAGTTATATGTTTATATATTAAAAAAAAAGATAATAATCACAACCCAAGAAACTTAACCTTGAACATTAGAACAAAATTTTGTTTTCATCCAAATAAAGCCCCATAACTATGTGCTGATATATTGAGCACAAAAGAAAGGTTTATTAATATCTTGGTAAAGAGGTATTGAGTACATATATAAATTTAATGAGAGTTTGTGTATTTGGATACAGTAATGGAAGTTGAATGATGAATGTCTTACTTTGTGGAACTTGCAAATTGTTTTTCTATTTTAATGCTTTGATTACTAGGGACTAGTAATAAGCTGGTTGGGGGGTGTGATTAGTACTTTAAAGTGCATTTTTATCAAGGTTTTATATCATCATTTTGCACTTGAAGTATCAATAACTCCTTAACTAGAGCATGTTTTATAATAACATGACTAATAATATAAGATACCTTTAATTTATGGTAAATGTTCATCTTAAATGCAGGCCTATCACATAAATCAAAGGATTGATTGATGAGTTCAACTACTAAAATTGAGAAGATAAAGAGAGGGTTAAGCTTAGAAAATATGTTGGTTCAGTCCAAATTAGAACACTGTTCAGTCATTGGGTCATATCTGGAGTTGTAGATCTTGGATTTCAATTTGGTTTATACGGCTAGAAAGCTAAGACATAGACCTAAAACATTCATGGGAGTCAAAGACTCAATTCTGCTGTTTGGAAGTCTAAATCTTAGCAACAACGGAGAAGTCAGAATCTGTCCTACAGCCCAGACATTGTTCTGTGTTCAGCCTATATCTTGAGTTCTAGAAGTCCAAATGCACCGATTACTTTTTTGTTGGAAAGATGAGACAATTTCCTAGAACTTTCATGTGGACAATCTATTCAAATTTTGACGTTAACAATGATGTTTTGTTCAGATAAGAAGATAAGGATTGTCACCAAGTCAAGATATGGCCACTCACTTAACAATTAGTCATCAAATCAATAGTTCCAAATTTTGGCCTATAAAAGGAGACATTTTCCATGCATTTTGGCATCTTGGTTTTCAGATCAAGATCATGTTCTTGCTCTCTCTTTATATTTTTGTAATGCTTAATTTTTGTTTATATTAATCTCTTGTTTATGCTTTTCATTTCCTTTCCTTTACTTTGTTAACTTATATCTTATTTATGTTCTTATCTTGTTTATTTATGTTTCTCTCTTTCATTATGTTTAGTTAAGTTTATTATGTCAATGTGAAAAGGTTACACTAATGGTATAAGAATAAGTATAGTGTAAACTCAACATGGACTTTAATGTTTGATACTAACATGTTTTGTATTTGTTATCTTGTTCACTTTTAATACTTTACTTGTTAAATGGTTAATCTAGATTTATGTTGTATAACCCTTGGTACAACAAATACTTGGCACTTTCATAGCCCAACTGTATGGTATAACCGACACCTGTGCTATGAAAGGAACTTGATTTGTTGTTAACGTAAGTTATAATCATGAATACCTGACAACATTTACAAGTATTACCATTATTCGAATAAGATAACTAATGTAATCATGTTAACAATTTATAATCCGATTGGAACCTCCTTTATGTGTGGTTTCCAGTTGAGTAATAAAAAGAATTATACTATACTTGTTTGAAATACCATTAGTGGATCCTTTAACCTTGACAATTATTTTATCGTTGTTTATTCCTTATATCAATATCACATCTCAAAGCTCTCTTCAACTCCTTTTCTGTTATTATCTATTTTTTTATTTGTAGTTTATACAGTTAACCTCCTTGTGGTTCGACTCCGGTCTTGCCGGGTTATTTATTACTTCGACACTCCTACACTTGGGAGAAGACATCAACTCTTTGGTCGTGTCAAGTTTTTGGCGCCGTTGCTGGGAGGTAAATTCTTGTATAAATTATAATATTTATTTTATTTTCTCTTTTCATTTTATCTAACTTTTGTTTCTTTTGTTTTGATTTGTTTTGTTTCTTGTTCTTTTCTTTTCTTCCTTTTATTCTCTTCCTGCACGTGCATGAGAGTTTGGTCACGTACTTTAAGTGGTAGACTTTGTAGGGTATCCTCATCATATTCAGAAAATATGACCGAAGAAGATAACCAGTCGCTTCATAATGAGAATAATCGTGTTAGAACACTTAGAGACCACATGAATCCCACAAGAACAAGTGCACCCTCGATCATGCATAGTTTTGCCCTCTAATGCATCTCATTTTAATTTTAAGCCAGACATTATTCAACTTTTACCTTCTTTTCATGGCTTGGACCTAGAAAATCCATACTTACAATTGAGAGAATTTTAGGAGGTCTGTAACACCTATAATGACCTAAATTGTAGCATGAACACCATCAGATTAAAGCTTTTTTTCCTTTTCATTAAAAGATAAAGATAAAACATGGCTACAAAATCTTAGGACAGGATCCATTCGTGCTTGGGATGAAATGCAACAACAATTTTTAAAGAAGTTTTTTCCGTCTCACAGAACAAACTCTTTCAAAAGACAAATCACCACTTTCACTAAAAAACCAGGAAAAACATTTTACCAATGTTGAGATAGGTATCGAGACCTACTTAATACTTGCCCTCATCATGGTTTTAAAACATGGAGATTGGTTTCACATTTTTATGAAGGCTTAACATCTAAAAATAGATAAATGGTGGAATTGATGTGCAATGAAATTTTTGAAGATAAAGACCCTAATGAAGCAATGGAATACCTAGACTTGCTAGCTGAAAATGCTCAAAATTAGGACACTACAGGCACTTATGAGGCACCAAGTAAAACTCAACCTCAAACATCTAGTAGAGGAATGTACAACCTTAGGGAAGATCATGACCTCCAAGCCAAGTTTGCATCTTTAGCTAGAAAAGTCGAGGCACTAGAATTGAAAAAGAGTGGTCAATTAAAATATGTTCAAGACAATGTGTGTCAAATCTGTGAAACTAATGAACATTCAACCAATGACTGTCCAACTTTGCCTTCTTTCAAGGAATGCCTCCATGAACAAGTCCATACTTTAAACAGTTTCCAAAGGCCTAATTATAACCCATACTCATAAATGTATAACTCTGGTTGGAGAAACACCCAAATTTCAGTTGGAAGAGTGATAACAATAATGCACAAACTTCACAGCCATCGTTTTAAGTGTACCATAATTTCCAAAGTTCTCATGGATATGCACCTCCTTATGCTCCACCTACTAGAAGAAATCTTGAGGAAACATTGCATGCATTCATTGAAAAGCAAGAGACAATCAACACTCAACTTACTCAAAGCATGAAAAATTTTAAAGATACTCTTGCAAAGTTCACATCTGCTCTAAATTTTCAAGAGAAAGGTAAGTTTCCATCTCAACCACAGCAAAATCCCAGGGGGTAATACAATGCAAATACAAGTAGTTTCAAAAGCCAACACATGGATCAAGTCAAATCAGTCATCACTCTTTGCAGTGGTAAAGTTATTGAAAAACCCATTCTTAACCTTGTGAGAAAGATGATGAGTTAATCTTTGAGGGTAAGGAAGGGGTTGAATCTGAACATTGCAAAGAAAAGACTAATTCTCCGCCAGCACTTTTATTTCCTCATGCCATGACTAAACAAAGGAAAGTCAATCACAACTCTGAAATCTTTGAAACTTTCAAGCAGGTAAGGATCAATATACCTTTGTTGGATGCTATTAAATAGGTACTTTCTTATGCTAAATTTTTGAAAAATCTGTGCACTATGAAGAGAAAACTGAATGTGAAAAAGAAAGCCTTTTTAGCCGAACAAGTAAGTGCCATTCTTGAAAATAATAATGCTTTGAAATATAAAGACCTTGGTTGTACTACAATTTCTTGCTTTATTAGAGAACATAAAATTGAAAGAGCTTTACATGATCTTGGAGCTAGTGTGAATTTACTTCCATATTCAGTTTTTCAAAGTCTCAATCTAGGTGAGTTAAAACCAATTTCTGTAACTCTCTTACTCGTTGATAAATCTGTAAAAGTGCTTAGAGGAATAGTTGAGGATGTGTTAGTACAAGTTGATAAATTCATTTACCCTGTAGATTTTGTTGTCTTGGATACACAACCTATTGAAGCATGTAATTCATTTCC
>Ga0325403_1004233_pt1 | contig 13318 bp, 12 predicted proteins | sample PopdelMetagenome_19_FD_205665 | JGI IMG/M metagenome (GOLD analysis project Ga0325403, IMG submission 205665) | Populus deltoides microbial communities from Bellville, Georgia, United States - Xylem-PdKOR-R4 | ecosystem: Host-associated > Plants > Phyllosphere > Stem > Wood/Secondary xylem...
AAAAGTCTCCTATAGTGATTTTTTTTTAATAAAATATCTTCATATTTGTATTTTCAGAAAGGGTGCTCCTGATATATTAAAAAGAATTTAGTAAAATAGGGCACTCAATGATGAAAGGGACCAGTCTCAGATCATTAATATTTCACGGGTTAGGATGTCCTAACTCAAAAGATTTCCCAGCAACGATGGTGTTTGTCAACATGATAGATATCATCATTAGCGAATCTTTGCTGCAATCAAGCAAAGAGATATTATGGTACTTCTGTGTTTTTTTAATGCGTGCTACTGTTTATCTTTCCATTTTAAAATTATTTTTAATAAAATTTTAAAAAAATTATTTTATTTTTTATTTTAAATTAATATTTTTTAGTATTTTTAAATTATTTTGACACGCTAATATTAAAAATAATTTTTTTAAAAAATATTAATTTAATATATTTCTAAATAAAAAGTACTTTACAAAACAATCACAACAACACTCTCAAACATGTTAAAATAGCTAAACTCTCAAACATGTTAAAATAGCTAAAATTATAAGTGCATTTTTTGAAATTATTTTTTTTAAAAAAATATATTTTTAATATTAATATATCATAATTATTCAAAAATATATAAAAAAATAATATTTTTAAAAGTATGGTGTTTTTGAAAAACAAACACTACATTCAGAATTACTTTAAAAATAAACTGAAATATGAAAACAAACTCTCCATTAACATATTAGCTGATTTTCCATGTAAAACTTTTTATTTAGAATGTTATTTTATGTTGTTTTTCGACAAAGGTTATTAGTGATGTATTCTCTATCCATTCTTTTAAAATTAAAAAATTAATTCTTTAATTCATTCATGATTTAGATCTTAATCAAATCCGAATCAAATTCAAATTAGACCTAATAACTATAAATTTAAGGCAATCAAGCTCAAATTACACCTAACAACTATAAATTTAAAGTGATCAAGCTCGGATCAAACCTAATAATTATAAATTTGAGGTGGTTATCTTGTAATTTATATTTGTTTTTTTTTTTCCAAAAACTCTAGGGTTGACTTACTGTGAATTTTTAAATAAATAAATATTTTAAAATGTTTTTTATTTAAAAATTTATTAAAATAATATTTTATTTAATTTATTAAAATTTAATTTTAATATTACACATCAAAATATCTAAAAAAATTAAATAAAAAAAATTTTAAGTACAAAAAATTTAAATTTTAAAAAGATAATTTCAATCACACTCGCTCGCGTTGTAAGAATGAAAAGGAAGTATTCGTGTATTCATGGAAAAGAACTATACTATGGTTTGGTTTCTTGGTTGCCAAGAGGAAGTATATCTTCAGTACCATTGATGATGATTGTTTTGTACGTTCTTCTTTCTGTCTAGCATTTTTTTCCCGCCATTTTAGAGAGCAGGGAGTGAGATCGTGAAAGTATCTGTGAGTGTGGCAATAGATGTTTTCAAAAATATATTCAAAACGGGCGATTCTATGATAAGTAAACGTGGGGTGAGACCGAGAGGGGGCCACGTTGAGATTTTCTTGAGTTTTTGTTGACGTGGTGAAGATGGCTAAGGAACATGTGGGAAGGAGATCAATGCATTGACTCGGCTTATACAGAATTTGATTACACCATCTACGCCATTTTTCTTCAACACCGTTTATGATCTGCGCAGAGAAGGTGTTGATTTTGTGAGAGGATATCCTTTTAGCTTGAGAGGAGGTGTGCCTGCTACTATATCTCATGGACTTTGGCTTAACATTCCTGATTATGATGCTCCAACTCAGCTTGTCAAGCCTCTTGAACGTAACATCAGGTTTAATCAAGGAAAGAATCAGTAGGCACCATCTATTCTTGGAATCAATAGGCACCTAACATCAACTGCACATTGGTTACTGATTCTTGGTCTTGGCAGTGATTTTGTCTTGAGTGTCGATTGAATTCAACCTTGTCTGCGTAGTTCCGTTTTTATTCAGAATCTCTAAAGAAAGAAGTGTGTGCTTTTGGCTTCATGTTTGTCTTATTGAATGTTAATTTTATTTCACACAGGTATGTGGATGCTGTTTTGACAATCCCAAAAGGCACACTATTCCCAACGTGTGGAATGAACCTTGCCTTTGACAGGGAGTTGATTGGCCCTGCAATCTACTTTGGACCCATGGGTGATGGTCAACCCATTGGGAGATATGATGATGTGTGGGCTGGCTGGTGTGCCAAGGTAATCCTTCTCTCGGTTAGTTTTGATCTGTTCTGCTACCTAATTACTTATTGGATTTGAATGGTGAAAAGATAATGCTTCCGGCTGACATTATTTCGTTGCTGATTTATTGATCTCGTGAAATGTGATTGATAATGCGATTTCTGCTTCTTTTAATTTATATAGATCTTGATATTTATATCTAAATTAGTGTCTTAGGAGCTAAGATTAGCTGCATACCTTGATGCTTCAAATGATGGGCACACAAGGACCCTTTTCAATGTCCTGTTCGATGTGGATTTCAAGTAATCTGTGATCATCTGAATCTTGGGGTGAAGACAGGGCCTGCCATACATTTGGCATAGCAAGGCAAGCATTCCATTTGTGAATTTGAAGAAGGAATACAAGGGCATATACTGGCAGGAAGACATCATCCCATTCTTTGAATCTGTTGTCCTGCCAAAAGAGTGCAGAACCGTGCAGCAATGCTACCACGAGCTTTCCAAACTGGTCAAGGAAAAACTTGGTCTTGTTGATCCCTGCTTTCAAAAACTTGGTGATGCCATGGTTACATGGATTGAAGCCTGGGACGAGCACAACTCACCAGCACAAGAAGCTGCAGCTCACGTCATTGGCGTTGAGAAAGGCTGAGTTCTCTCTTTAGCCTTAAGAGACAGCATTTCATTTAATTTAAGATAGAATTTCATTTCTTTGACTGTTCTAGTTGGATGTGATTTCCTTTACCCTATACCATTATGCTCTGCTTCCTTTTTGTCATGCTTTGGATCTCTATGACCTAGACACAAAAGATTTGTGATCTAAATATAAGAAAGGATTGTCATTATTTTATATATGATTTTGAATTTTGGATGCAGCTTTTTTCTCAGGTTTTCTGGACTGGACTATCAATCTAGTGAATCGGAGTCCAAATCTTACCTGCTTTTTGATTCAACTAATGAGATATTGTGAAAGTTGTTAATCTTTTATCTCCTATCTGTATAATTAACATGTCAACTGTGGATTTAGTTTAAAATAGGCACATTGCACTGATCTTTTAAGATTTTCATTGGTTTATTAGATTGGAATTGATGGTCCATTTAGTTAAGTGAACTAGAATATATCTTAGCTTGTTTGAATCACGTCCCCTTGCAGCCCTCTGGTACCTTTTTTATGTGGAAGATTGACTGAAAAGGCCATTATACATGAAACATCAGCTGCAATAGTGCAAACTGCGAAGTTATCTAGTCCCGATTCCAAAGGTTAGGTTTTGTGGCGGCCTAGAATTTGTGGGGTGCTGATGTGGCTTCAGTGTACCATCCTTATCGAACCCTAGTACAAATTGCAAATAATTCTATTGCTGTGTGCTGCCTAACTCGCATGGTGTCGAGCACCCTCAAGGCGGCTTCTCCTTATAAGCGTTTCAGAAGATATTGTCTGCTCCTTTAATTTTGTCAAAGTTAATGCCATAATAATTCCAAATGGGTGCCTATTTTATGATAATAAATGGGCTTGGCCGGCATGGAAGCAGTAACTTGAAAATTACGTATGCTGTATTATCCTTGAAGGCAGGAAGAAGCCAGAACTCTCAAGAAATCCCTCTCCTACATTAAACAGCCATTCTAGAGCGCACAAGCATGATGATGGAAGTGGATGTATATGATCGATGCACTCCTCTCTCTGCCTTGTGAGTATGAGAAATTGTGAGGCGGCCTAGACCTAGTCGCCTATCGGAGCTAGCTGGATGTGTACTGAACAGCAACATTTTGTATCCTTTATCCAAATCATGATGTGGGATATCATTATCATCCATTTCAATTCAAAGGAACATGACTTTTCCATGTAGCTTGCAGATATGAAATTTTGGTGAAGTCTGCTGTTTTCTTTTAAGAATCATAACCTAAAACACCAATTCAACTTGATGTTGCAACCTTAACTTGGTTTTGTTTAGAACGCAAAAAATACTCTTACCATTTGCACACGATAAAGGGTGATTTATTTTATTTGTGAACGTGCAGAGTTCACAAGTGTCATTAGTATGTGTGGTTGAGATTTAGCATAGAAAAAACGGAAGTTAGGTTTGAATAACTTGTGAATTTCTCTAATCCTTGCGAACATCAAACATAAGACGTTTTTACCAAAACTATCGTAAATCCAAACACTGATGTGACTTAACTGCAATAATGAGAAGCTTTTTCTGTCGTCTTTGTACTATAACTCCCTGTTCATGTCTTTGCGTGCCGTTTACGACTCATCTTTCCATACACACACACATATATATATGAAGGATGCATACATGAATAATGTGCACTAGCCTTTATAGATGATTTTTTTTGCTGTGCCAAGTGAATTGGACGTTGCCTATTAGCCGCCCACCTTTTTCTTTCATGGTCTTGCCTTTTTATATTTGCCATAGCTTCTTTGTATATTTCTTCTTCTCGAAGTAGTATAGACTTCTGTGAGTGGTCGTAGCAGCTCAGGTCTTGTTTATACATATATACCATTAATGCCAATGGAGAAGTATCAAATATTCCTTCCTGTTTCTGGCCCATCAAGTCCTTCAGTTTCACCATCATCACTAAACATGGCAAATCCTCTAATCTATTTTCATGGTGACAGTGAAAATGGGGTCAAGCCAGAAAGTAGGTTTCAACATTTGGATGCTAAAAGCAGTGTTTCTCAGACTAGTAGAATCTGTAACGGTTCTGAGTTTAAGGTGAAACCAGGAAGGAGAGGAGGGGATAGTGATGATTTTAGGAAGCATAGATATGCATTTCAAACTCGAAGCCAAGTTGATATACTTGATGATGGGTATAGATGGAGGAAATATGGGCAAAAGACTGTCAAGAGCAGCAAGTTTCCAAGGTTAGTATCCTGTTAATCAGCTAAAGATTTGCTGGTTCTTTTGTGGCATGATTACTTAAACACTCTCTGAACTCTCTAGCTTGTCAGTTTTCTATCTTCAATTGAAGCATGAACGTGCATTTTTACTACCTACCTGCCTTATTAATTGTTGTAGTTGGAATTAACTATATTGGTTAGTGTTAATTCTTGCCAAAATTTTCCAGATGCTCTCGTACCCTCCAAAAAGCTAGGTTTTTTTATAAAAAAAAAAAAAAATTCACTCCAGCATCGTAATCATTTTGACTCAGACATTATCTATAGTACACATTGAACAAAAGTGACTAAATTCATTGAAGACAGGACAAGGCTTGTGATATGTTCATTGCTTATTGAAAATTAATTTAATCAGATCATAAAACAGAACCAAAATCATCATCCGATGGGAAGTTTGTTTGTTGAATATTTAATTTCGACTGCAGAAGTTACTACAGGTGTACAAGTACTGGGTGCAATGTCAAGAAGCAAGTCCAACGCAATTCTAAAGATGAAGGGATTGTTGTGACCACCTATGAAGGGATGCATAACCATCCAACTGAGAGGTCCTCTGAAAACTTTGAGGACATCCTGAGACAGATCCAAACTTATACTCCTTTCTAAATTATGCTGCAACTTTTTCCTTAATGCTTGGATTGCACATAGACTACTGTAATTCTGAATTGGGGATGGAAAATAAATAATCTTCAACAGAAGAAAACATTGGACGCCACTTTCCTTCTAGCTATGGAGTAGTTCTGATGATGCTGGACAGATTTGGCAGATTCATTATATCGAGTAGCCATACAATGTTTAGAATTGGCATATAATTACCTCTGCAATTCTGAAGACTCCTTACTTTAGCTCTTCTGATTCACAATTCTTGGTCAAAAGCAGGAGCAAAATTGGATGCTAAGAAGGTTGGATGAAAGAGTGTCATTATTGAAGTTTTGGTCAAATTTGTAAATGCAAATGGTTGGATAACCTATTTCTATTTAAAATCTGGGATTGGGATTGGATTCATGTTGGTGCAGATTGAAAAAACTCAACTAGAACCTTATGTGTATTTTATTTGCATCCATATTATTCTTCAGCATCAATTGCTTAACTGTTATATGATAGACAGATATCCCACACATTAAGGGCTCCAAGGAAAAGGCTGGGAGCTCAGAATTCAGGTCACCTTTTGTTCTAGATACGACATTAAATTCATGTTCTTCTGTAGATTTAAAGGGAGGGCATAAATTTATTTATTTTAAATTTCATTCTTCAAAATCCCTTAAATGTTCAAGATCGTTCCCATGTCAGCAAGATATTGGGGTAATAGCTCCATATATCATAGATTCAGCTATCTGTTTGACTACATGTATCATCACCAGTAAGTGTAGTAGTATGAAAATTCATATATATCTGCATTATTCATGATAGTAAGGTAAGAAAATCTCCAATCAGAAGACAGATTCATTCATACAAAAATATCAAGGAAACATCAGTTTAATGACCACCTCAGTTTAGAACCAAGCTAGAAAGTAAACAAAGAAAATGTCATGTTGGGAACTCAATCACCTCATTGCCAAACCCATGATTACCAAAACTCCTCTTTGAGATGATCCCGAATGCGCACACAATGAAAGCAATTGTAAGCCAACCCATAGCAACCATCCAGCTTGCCCCATATCTTTCTTGATCACCATTCAAAACTCTCTTTTCTTCTTGTTCACTTGCCTCCACCACCACCTTTTCTTCCTCTTTCTCTCTCTCAGTACAGTTATCACAAATATAAAAAGAAAAGGAAGAGGAAGATGATGATGATGATGAATAAGAACAATGATGACTATATGGAGACAACCCTCCTTTGCTTGCTTCAACATCTTCAGTCTCATCATCAGAAGCATAAGAGAACACTGATCTAACTTCACTCTCTTGAACTAAACCATCCAAATTATGACATATCATCTCCTCTATCCCTCCAAAATCCATCTCACTCACGCTACTCCCCATGGCCTCAAAAAGCCTCCTTCCTTTTAACTTGCCACTCTCAATGGCTGCCCTTCTCTCTTTCAATATCTCATCAACTGCCAAGTCATTGTTCTTAACCTTCCAAGCACCACCTCCTCCTCCTGGTGGAGACCTCCCATGTTGAAGTGAAGATTTAAGGTCGCTTGGAGAGCTGTATAGGAGTTTACGAGCTGTAACCATGAGTTTTTGATTCTGTCGATGCTCCACGTAGGTTAAAGCTCTTTGACTGTTTTATGGAGTCCATCCTTGTTGCATATGCCTATACTGTTGCTACAGTTAAATTATTGTTTCTTTTCATGGTCTTTCCATGGTGGGGTTTGTTTCTTTTTCGCATTTCATCATGACTTCGAATATTTTGTTGTGTTTTTGAATCAAGAACGAGGTTAAGTTGGCGGATTTTGATTTGAACGTGATTTACTGGATTAGATTACAGAGGGATTAGAACCACCGACGTTCTGTTTTTGAGTTTTCATCTTCGAGCTTGTACGATTAACATGAATCTTGCTTGAGATTAATATTATTATCACAGAACATAAATCTAGATATTTCAATACTCGAATGTTGATGACCTTTTTCCTCCTCTGTGCCATGGGATTAGTTATGTAATTAATCACAAACAAGGGCTAAGTGACTTCACTTGTTTACAGGAAGGCATATTTCACCAGTGTCATTCAATTCAATTAATTGCGTTTCCTGACTCCCCTTCTGCTCATGATGTTTGTCTGTAGTTTCGATACTGCTATGATGACCAAATAAATCTCTTGACCCACCTAAATATATTCTTAATAATACTACGAACTAGTTTATTATTCTTGTGGAATATAATTATCTTTTCAAATTTTCACTTTCTCCCAGAGCAGCTTCAGTGGCCGCGGAGGCACGTACATCTGTAAACCACCAATAAAGCGACTACTTTCTTCTTTCCTCGAGGATGCAAAGTCACACATGCGATGGCCACCTTTCATATTTTGCCCTAATTTTATAAGACAAACTAATTGCTTATAGCCCACATACATGCTATGATCAAAAGAACATTTTGCACGAGCCAGCAATCAATCTTCCAGCAACCAGCTCAACGGGCAACATCCATGAATCAATATCACCAAGTCTTGTCTAGAACTATTTAGCATGGCTGTGGCGATGCACTGTGGAACGTACTCATTCGAGGGACACAGCCACTTGAATCATTCAATAATAGTAACATTTTCTTTGGAAAAAGAATGATCATCAACAGCCATTCTTGGCTATATATTGCCCTGCCTCTGCCGCTGTACATTAGTTAGTTAAATATACGCAGGCGTGAACTGTTAAAAGTCGCTTACTATGATGAGCAACAATCCATGGTAAAAATAAAACACCAGAAAACCACTAGCAACAGCCGACGGCTAAAAACCAGTAACAAATCAATAACCAAGCTCCCAACTTTCTTGAGCTTCAGAATCAGCTTTAGCTTATCCTGGCAAAGATTAAAACAAGAAACTACAACAAATATGAAATCTCCTACTCGGCAGTTGTCAGTATTCAGTACCCATACACTACTCAATTTAGTTCATTAAGCTTTCTCTAAACATGCCGTGATCAGCCTTTTGGGTTAGGATCTGATATGTCCTCTATAATGCCTTTCCCATCCACACTATCAAAGAAGAAGAAATTCTTGAGGGGATCCCCTTTGCCTGATATTGCTTTGATTACCTCCTAAAAGTTTTAATGCCACATATTAAACTAAATTAATTGAACACTTGGTAAGAAAACAAGTAAATAAAGAGATAAGGAATTCACCTGTCCAAGGATTCCTCCAATGATGGCACAAACTGGAGGGAATTCTCTTGCACCCATAACCAATCTTTCAAGGAGGGCATTGGGAATGTGAGATTCATTCAGTGACTGAAAGGGATTGTGATAGCAAGGTTTAGAAGCTGCCTTTCTTTTTCTTTGTTTCAAATAAACAAACACAAATAACTGATTCCTACAGGCATACCTGCGCCTCACAAAGTTCCTTTTTCAGCTTCAGAACAGCAGGAAGGTCCTCAATACAAATTTCTCCTGGCTTGCGTCCTTCGTCCTCTTCAAACCTTTCAATCACTACAAAAGAAAGAGAATAAAACAGGTCATCTCTTCTACAATCGAGACAGTTTAAAAACACTGCTCAGATTTATTTGAAATCCCAACTCATCAAATTATGAAAGAAACAGGATTTCAGATTTTTCATCAGAAAATGGACAAACCATTCATTAGATTCCCAGTTCCAGAAAAGAGAAATCAGTATTCGTGCACTTCAGAATGAAGATGCATGAGTTGGGTTGTGAATAAGAAACAACTCATTCTTGTAACACAATTACAGAAAGGAACATTATATATTCCTCAGTTTTGTAGCAGAATTCCACCAGGACAAGAACCAGGCAAACATGAGTTGTGAACAGTTTAACAGTACTCTACATTCACCATTAGTTTGGACCACCTTTTTTATTTTCTACTTTTCCTTCTAAATAGCAATAACTGAATATTTAGCCAGACCTCTCATAGCCAAATAAAGCTTTGAGACTTTCCGGGGAAGTGATCTCCAAGGCACTGAAATAGCTTCCTGAAAATAACGGATCAATTACATAAGTTGTCAGTAAAACAGGCACCATAGCAAATACATTATTTATTGTTTATGTCAATCAAAATCAGCTCAGACTTCCATTTCAAACCGATGCTAATTAACCATGAGCTTGGTAGCAATCCTAAATGAATACTACAAAGTTAATTTCCTTGGCTGCACCATATTTTAGTCCAAGTAGATTACTATAGCCGGCCACTTGGTTCATTCTCTGTTGGTGTCCCCTTAATGGCATACATGTGAAGATAGCATGGATCAGTTTGCTACTACTCTCACCAATTACCAGCTAGCTTACCCATAGGGCTCGCTTAATTTAATAGAAGCCATCCTTTTTTTTAACAATAATGTTACAGAAGTTCATGTTTGACTGAATATACATTATGCACTTGTACTGAAGGAACAAGGCTGGATGAGGCCACACATTTGGCTATCAAATTCATTGGGGAGAACTTAGTGATACCTGAAAACTTGGATATTGCAGTTCGCATTCAGTAGTTCCATCTAGCCTTTTCTGTCAATAACATGAAATAGGGAAAAACCCAGGTCAACAGAGCACACTATTTGAGGATGCTTGAAAAACATCAACAATTTGGCATCCCATGGGAGTTGCAACTTCATACAATAGATGTCAAAATTAAGTATAGGATATTTAAGGAGACCAGTCTGGGTACATGCCAAAAAGATCAGTGCTCAGTTCTACTTCCACTTTTTAACAACAAGGCCATTCATGATCAAGGTTCACAAATAGACAGTACATCTATAGTTTAATAACATGTTAAACTGGTATCTCCATCTCCATCCTTATAACTGAACATGAGGCATTCAAAGAAAGATTGACATGAATAAATGAAATTAAGAGTCAGCATGAGCTAAAACAAGAAATAAACAATCTGCCACTCAGAACAAAACTGATTCAATGCTTGGCTTTAAAAAAGAAACATTTGGATCAACATGATCCAGTTACAACATGAAAGTGTGAAAACAGAAAATCTGCGAAAATGGAAAGGTAAAAGATGGTTTACCTTTGCATAATTATATTTCTGCAAATCAACAAAGATCTCGCCACAACAATCTCTACAGTCAACTGTGTAAAATGATACACGCTTGGATAACTTCCGACACCTCTCATTGATCAATTTCTGCATTAAAAGCATAAGATTCGAAAACATAGCAAGTAAAACAATTACAGGCATTAAATCACAGAGCAGGAAAAATCCTACCAACAAGCACAATTATCTACACAAATTAATAAAGGAAAATGATTGACCCGTACTTTGGTTGCAAGGGAGCAGAAACTTATAACTACAACATCAAACTTATCAAAGAATTCAACGCCAAAGCTTGCCAAATCACCTGCAATTTCAATATCCCGTTAGATAATTTCGAATTCATTGCACATGTAAAAAATTCTTATGATTTATAAAATTAGCAAACAAAAACATTTTTCAACCAATTCCAATCACTAAATTAAACAATCCAACAACAAAGTTAAGCATTAACAGTTACAAAACTATAAAAACAAGAAGGAGTTTGTGGGACAGGCAAACCAAACCTTTTTCAACCGAAACACGAACCATGGGGTTAAATTCATTCAAAGAATCACGGCAAAGCTCAGCAAGAGTTTTCCCACTACAAGCATTTTCATCAGGGGGCATCAAAAAATTAGCAGACAATGCTTCTTCAGACACAGCCCTGTCATCCACTAGTGTCAGACTTCCAACTCCAGCCAAAACAATGTTCTTGCAAAACTACCCAAAAATAAACACAAAAACACTAAGCCCCATATTATCAACATAAAAAAGAACACATTTTTAGTGGGTTTTAAGGTTGTAGTAGCAAGTACCTCAGTAATAGTGCCCTTCATTCCATAAACTAATATATGGGATTTGCTTAGTCTACAGCAAAATAAAACATGGGTTACTTAAAAGCGCAATTTCTAAATCAAATAGAGAAGTTTAATGAAAAAGGGTTTTACCTTCGTTGAGCATCAGCACCCCAAACCCTAATTTGGCGATCATACAATGCAGTTTCTTGCTCTGTTAACTCTTCTCCGTCCATGTTCAAATTGAGCCTAATCAAACAACGAAATTCAACTTTGGACTAAACCCTTAAAAGAGTTCTATTTTGATGAAAGGAGAAATGATTATAGACCCGAAAATGAAAAGAAGAGAAAAAATCCCGACAAGGTAAAGAAGTTCTTGCAAGTTTTCAGAGTTTGAGAGAATTAAGGAAGTGGTTGTGTTCGGGTCTAAACAAATAGTGATATTGTTGATCCATACTTGTGGTCTTGGGCTGTGGATATTTACATGGGCCAAGTTTAGTAGCCTATGATTCTCTCTTGATCCCCTTGAAAAAAGTATTTCTTAAAGAGGTAAAACTTGTAGTGGAAATGGAAATACAGAAAAAAAAAATTTGTTTTGTTATGATTTTTAAATTTCCCACTGCCTTTTGTTCGAGCTATGTACAGCTACTACATCAACTGTTATTATCGTACAGATTATGAATAGTTAGGTCATCAATGATTAACATGCCTGCAAAACATAGAAACGAGGCTCTTCTCTTGAAATGATACGAGATGGTTTTGCTTCTTGAAAAATCCAAAGTAACACCTTCAGCCCTGTATGTGAAATCAATGCTCAACTCCAAGAAATAATTAAAGCTAGCGTTGGATGGAGAACGTAACACTAGTAACATGTCTCGATAGCTAATTCAAGAAATAATTGAAACAGTCTAGACTTTGTAGCCAAGATATCATGAGCAAAACCCAAGTTCTTCACGAATAACATGCACACGTAGACCCATACACGCACACACTTTCTTGCACGATTTGCGACTCTTGCTCTTGCTTCATATTTACGTTGAACCTTGATGAACATACCTGGGTCTTGATGATAAATGGGTAATACTTCCTTGTCATGATCGATCACTAATTATAGAAGTGATCTCAATCTCTTTTGGAATTTCCAGACTTCCAAATCACAAGATGATTTCCAGCCAAACTTGTAAAAATATCTGTTGTTCAATGGCGCACAACTCGGGGACTTTTGTTACCCTAGAAATTATGTAATGGCAGTCCATGGAAACGTGGAGAGTCTACCACTTTATTAATAGTGTTCGTCAGAAAAAGTGAAGAGTCGTTTCGGAGTTGCAGATTTTAATGACACAGAGTACGTCTTGGATCACCTTATCAATGAAGGACGCGTAGAATCCTTTTTCTGAGCAAAGAACAAATAATGTGATGAGATGGGGACCGGTTCATATTAAAGAGTACAGCTAGCTACTAGATTGTGTTTAAGCGTACGGCCTTGTTCTATGATTACTGTACAAACCAATTTCATTAGCACCGGCGATCATTCTAGTGATGTAGTCAATCCAAGGATTTGTTACGAGCACCGGTGAAAATTCCATTGATATTGAAACAAAATGATTTTATAGTATAATTTCTGTTATTTTTTTATTTTTTTTATAGAAAAAAGTATGTATATATGAAAAGTATGTGCGGACTCAAGAACTTAAAAAATATATAAATATATGTGTCATGATAAAATTGGATAAATTGAAGTAAGTAGGCTTGAAATACTAGATTTCTAGACATTCAAGGCGAATCAATTATGATTTCTAACACTTTGACA
>Ga0325403_1004236_pt1 | contig 13316 bp, 8 predicted proteins | sample PopdelMetagenome_19_FD_205665 | JGI IMG/M metagenome (GOLD analysis project Ga0325403, IMG submission 205665) | Populus deltoides microbial communities from Bellville, Georgia, United States - Xylem-PdKOR-R4 | ecosystem: Host-associated > Plants > Phyllosphere > Stem > Wood/Secondary xylem...
TTCAAGTTATAAATTCAATAGACATTGGATTTAACAAGGAGAGAAAAATAAGGGAAATGAAAAATGAAAAAGACTTCGACAACACACCAAAAGTCTAATGATAACACCATTGAAAAGATATTGACAAGACGAATCAAATAACAACGAAAACAGTCACCAACAATGATCAGAGTGGGCATAGGCAAAAAAATCCAGTTAAGAGTAATAATAAAAGTATAAGCATTAGGCCTACTTGTACAATCTTGTATAAATGGGGCAAAAAGATATTCAGTGTAAAGCACTAAACATGACTACAAGGCAAAACGAAAATTAGCAGAGGCACCGAACCACGACTTTTAAGTTGAGTTGTTAGTACGAGCACAAGCAGCAAAAGCATTCTCTCTTCTTTGAGTCCTAGGCAGCTGCCCTTCCATAATGCAACAATGGTTCTACTGAGGTGTCTGTGAATGTGGTGGTGGACCAGGTGGTAGTGGTGGAGGCATACCAGATTGATTCCCAGACTGCAATTACGATTTAACACATGTTAGCTTTTTCTTGAACAAACATAAATGTTGCAGACACAAGCCCACTCAGAAACTAGTAACATGTAGAATTCTGTCCTGACATTATCATCTTCATTACTCACAAGGGACATGATAAATGATATACGCAACCCAAATAGCAAATAAAATTATACATGCTTACATCAACAGTTTTCCTAGTTGTATTTTAATTAAATTGCACAAATCACTAGAACTCTAGAAATTTTGCATGATCCAAAACTGTAGACTGCAATAAGAGAATTATCTCAATGACAGAATTTTGCATCTCTCTACTATACCGATCATAGTAATCTAAGTAACATGTTTTGGAGAGTTTGGTTCAGTTTTGCCAATGATACTATTCAGCACGGAAGTCAGTAGGATTGCTGAGCACACTACACTATAATGATGCTACACATAAAATATTTTGACAAAGTCAACCTAAAAGAAAATGTTAACCTCGGGAATGAACCTACCTCAAACAAATGGTTGCTTGCCTTTCATGCTTATTTTTATCATAATATGGGTTGGAAGAAGGAATAAAAAGGATGTTTTGGATTAAGGTTTGTGCACTAGAGCATCAGAACAGCTAGAATATATAGATTAAGAATTCAATAATCCTCGGTAGAACTTTTTTAATTGATATTTTAAATAGTCATTTCCATTTCATGGATGTTCAAGTACGTTGTTTAAATTGTCTATGGAACCTGTAAATGCCAACAACAAATTACAAAATAACATTAATTTACACTGACAGCACTGGGCATTTTTTTGTGCAAACATGGGGAGGGTTCATCGTTCATAACCTAACAATGTGATGTCTATCTTACCTGGTAAGGATTAAACCCAGGCATCATTGGCATCTGTCCTCCTTGTGGACGGTTGAATGGACCACCCTGTGAATACATTTGGCCCCCAGTTGCATTTGATGGGCCCTGCATATTTGGCAGGCCATTTGGAAAACCCCCACCAACTGGAGGGGCGGCACTAGTGGGTAAGGATCCTGCATGCAATGGATTCATGCCCATAAAATGGCCTTGTTGTAATGAAGGTACCATCTGATTCATTGTCCCTTGCATCCCCTAGAAAGGAAAAAAAAAAGGAGCAAAATATAACATTCAAAATACATCTCATTAAGGAAAGTGCTGAACAGATATAGCTAGAAATTAGAGTTTCAAAATCTATTTTAAACGACACCATATCCTTTCAACCACCACTAGATTTTCTAAAAAGTAGCCAGGGAGCAGCCATCTAGTAGGGAGCTCAATGGTAAGAGCTTGGGACAAGGGGATTTGCTCCCCTTGTGGTCTCAGGTTCGAGCCCTGTGGTTGCTAATATGATGGCCACTAGAGGCTTCCATGATCGTTAACTTCAGGGCTCGTGGAATTTGTCGAGGTGCGCACAAGCTGGCCCGGACACCCACGTTAATAAAATAAAAAAAAGTAGCCAGGGAGCTTTGCATTTTCAACAATGCAAAGAAATTAATAGTCTTTTTTAAGATATGCACAAAATTCCAACATTTGGAATTAAAGTGAGAGAGACTGATGGACTAGGGAAAGAAAAAAAATGACTGGAGCACTATATCATACCATTGGACCAGGCAGTGATGAAGGTAAAGATCCGGGCATGGAAGATGGGATCGGTGAAGGCATGCCATGAGGGGGCATTTGTGGAGGGCGAGGTAGATGCAGATGAGGGAGCAGGGGTACATGGGATGGAGGTTGTAGTTGTTGCATATTTGGAGGCGGCATAGGCATGTGCTGAGGGTGTGGTTGGTGTTGCTGTTGTGGCATCTGCTGAGGATTTTGTTGATATCCCTGCTGCTGATTAGCAACAAGAAGCGACGGGTGTGGACCAGGAGGAAGAGGAGGTGCTCCAAAGGGCATAGAAATAGGAAGAGGCTGCTTCTGCTCTCCCTGGGATGCATCAAGAGATTGAATCGATAGTGGCATTGCAGCTCCAACACCAGGAATAGTTCCTTCATTTCGAGTCAATCCAGGAGGAAATGGTCCTGGAGTTGTTGGTGGTTCAGGTACAGAGAAATTGCCAGGGAAGCGACCACCAAGGGCAGGATTTTGTTCACCATAACCTGGTAGAAGATAGTAACGGTTAGAAAATTAATCAGTAAAATATGCTTTTGTATACTAATCATAACATCATGGAAAATATTGTAGCTTAAAATTTTTTAAACATGCACAGATTTTCTGGCCGATGCAACACATTATTGGATTTAATACAGAATGTCAGTTAAGCCAATTTTCAGCTTCATCAGTTTGTAAAGCCTAACCTTGGTTTTGACCCATGTTAAATTTATCACGGGCAGTGTCTCCTGGCCTATTTCGGCACCAAAACTTTGTCGTGTGATCATTGCTACCACTGCAGAAAAAATTATGCGGATTTAGTAACTGAAGAGATAGAAACACCTTATAAAAGGGTTATAGGTTAGGATGACAAGGAATTTAATCATGTCATTTTTTTTCTTTTGGTCCTTCACCAGAACATTGAAATACTATTATTTGACATTCAAATCTTTCGTGCAAACAAAATTCTTTAAGTTGCTAGAGCCAAGTACTCATTTAGCACAACCAAGAATTCTCCCTCCCTTTTTCATTGAAAAAATTCAGAGAGTGCAAGGTTCAGCACGAAAATGAAAATCAGCATCTTTCCAAATAAAAATATTGACAAAAAGGGTTGCCAACCCCAGAGAATATCAACTAATAGAAACTCTTCAAAAGATCCAGAAGAAGAGCAGCAAAAATAAGCCAAAAACATTTATACCATCTTACACATTTTGCTTTGAAAAAATTTGATTCCTTAGAATTTTCAAGTTTTCCATGCTTCAAAGGCAGTCTGTACATCTGTTTTATATATTAATGGCCCAAGTGGAGAGCAACTTGTGAAGCAGTTTCAGATAATAAAGTCTTTTAGATGTGCACATTGAAATACCATTGATTTGAGCCACTCACGTGGCTCTTTAACTGGGTTACACACCAACTTACCAAGAAATAGAACAAGAAACAAGACAGTGCAACTCAAGTGTAACTAGAAAAAGGTAAAACTGCGGTAACTAACTATACTGAACCGCATTCAATATTCCAAGCAATGAAATTCAAGAAAGGTAACTTATTCGAATATCAGCTCGAAAGGTTAGGAAAACTAAAAACCAGTTAACATCCCAGGATCAATGAACTTGAATTTAAAGCATTTACCTGCAAAGAAGATATCCGATTGGATGCCATGCAAGATCCCAAACACTATTATCATGAGCACTGGAAACTTCAATCTGAGGGGTTTCATGCCTATGCATCAGTCATAAGATACAGAAACTTTATGAGATTACTTCCACATATGAAGCAAACAGCACAAATAGCATCAAACAAGAAAATAGAATCAATTTAAACAGACAGAAAAAGGAAATAGGAACAAAAGATTGATTTTTTTCAGTAATCCACCATCCAAAACAATGAAGAATTTTGCAAACGAGAAATTCTGCAAAGAAGAAATCTTAAAATCTATTTTCTTGTTTTCTTATAGTTTTCTCTGAGCAATGAGTCAACAAAAATACAAAAAATTGTTTGGAGGACTCTATGCATCCCCTTCCACTGTATACTTTTAAATTATATATATAGTTCTCTTCAGCCTCCATCTACTCATTTCCTTGGAATAGATTTTCCATGCATTGCAAACATTTTAATGAAAAATATATTAAAAACAACATAACATCCAATCACCTAATGCATGAAATGATGAGAACTTCAGGTAGAAGTTGTAGAATAATTTAACAGCAAAAAAAAATATATAGTTCTATTTGAGATAACAACATTACCCCACAAGCCAATGGAAAATGGATCCGTCGTAACTCCCACTGACGAAGTACTCTTCATGGAATGGATGCCAAGCCAATGCTAGAAAAGGATGAGAGCATTTTTAAGATAAGTATATCCTCGTATATGAATCACAGCACAGAAAAGTTAAAAATTAAAACAAGCATGCTAGAAATTTTAATAAAGGTTCACCCAACAATGAGCATAATATATAAAAGCAACTTATTCCCATAACTTTACAATCAACAGCAGAGCATTATACAACTAAATTTTATTCTCGTACAGTTTGCATAGGTGAAAGGTGTTACTAACCAGTCACGTCCTTCCGATGCCCACGGAAAGATTCAAGCTCCTTCATTGCCCTTATATCATAAAGCTGCAAAGATGCAAAAATTACAAAATGGACAAGGTAAACTGGGATCAACATTCAAGCCCTAACCTTTCATAAATGAGGGCTTTGGTCTGAGAAAGAATTTGCAAACCTTGATGATTTGATCTTTTGAAGCAGTCAGCACCCAGTTACCATTTTGGTTCCATTTGACACAAAGCACAGTATTTTTGTGGCCATGACTGCAAAATCCAAGCCCAGCTTGTGAAATTTATAAAAATAAATTCTAAGCCAAACTTGAGCCTAATGACCAAGCAAATTTGTACTCACAATGAGCAAAGCTCTTTTCCAGATTTAGCATCCCAGAGTTTTACTAGGTTGTCTTTCCCACCTAAAAAAAAGTCAATTAGCAGCATCAAGCACAACAATGTCAACTTAGAAAGAGATCATGATGTTCCAAAATGAATTTAGGGCAGACCTGACACTAGTAGAGATTTTGTAGGGTGCCAATCAACACTCTTCACATCCCAACCATGGCCTGCCTGAGTTCAAAATGATGCAGGGAAAACTCTTTAGATCACTCAGTGTAAATATTATGTGCACAGCACACAGACAGTAATCTATGCAATCGGACTGTTTGGTGGGGCGTACACTAATCTATGTACCAAAACAGGGGCATCACCCCCTGTATAATAGAAGTATACCACAGAAGCCAAAAACATGTTATCTACCAGCTAATGTTTGCAAATCAAAGAGGGAGAGGACTAGTAATTGCATCCATCCTAATATCATAAAATCTTTAAGCAGATATCTCTAGCCCACAAATAGAAGTGTTCTCACCTTGAAAACCTTTTATTTCTCTCCGTCCAAATAAGCAATAAGAGAACATGAGGAAGCAAACCCATAAATGTTCCTTGCATTAGTCTCTAAACTATCTTTTGCAGAAGAAAATGACTGAGAAGGGGTTTTGGGCCCATTGCATATTTCAATATTCTTCTTTCAAGGTCAACTTTTCTGACTAAAAGTATGGCATCATATCAAGCAATCTTAAAGAAACATTACTTCAACTTATTCAGGTGAATGGAAGAAGGATCATCCCATTCAGTATTATTAATAATGGGCCAACCCTCCTCCCAAAGGGTATATAAGATAGCTGTACTAAAGAAGAAACCACCCAAAATTGGCACCACAAACTTAATATCATATGTTCATTGACCAAAATCACATTACCCGTTAATGAACGCTCTTCATGACACCGGGCAAAGTCCCAAACTTTAACAGTAGTGTCATCAGAGCAGGAACAGAACTTCAAATCTGTCCTACAGAAACTGTTCAAGAGGTTTACAATAAGATCTTCACCAACATCACATATTTGGAGGAAAAAAAACAAAAAAGGAATAAAAATATGAAGCGAAATTCTACCTTAAGCCTCGCACTGATTCTTTATGAGCAGATTTATTGGCCTTCACATTATTCATGTTGCTCTGCCAATACCTAAAACATTATGAAACAGCATTAGATGAACAATATATACAAATATAATAGCAACAAAACCATAGGAACAATGAAGAACATATGGGAATTACTTAATTGCACCACCATCATCACCAGAGACCATCCAGTTGTCATTGTGGCTCCATACCATAGACCTGATTGCTTGATCATGAGCCTGCACATAAAAGAACTCCACAAAAATCATCAATCTCGCTTCTTTCCTGGTCAAAAATCAAAATTAAAAGACCACAACTACACACCTGAAGAATCATTTCAAAATTAAATGACTGTCCATTCCAAAGGGTGAATTCCCCACTTTGAGAACCTGTGATTAGACGTCTCCCGTTTGGAGTCCACTATATATGAAGAAAAGGGTCAGAATATGTTTGATAACATGATTAAAGAAACATCAGATGTGATGAATCCCAAAAGAAAGAATCCATACGTTTTCTACCATTAAGAAGGGAAAATGGCTAGGAAATTGTTAAGTTACAATAAATTTGGACCAAGCAAGAAACGAATGGCATTCAAACTGATTCCACAATAGGCAGCATGCATGTAAACTCATTGCATGTATATGCCGGTGTGCAGGTGCACGCACACCACTTTTTCTATACTAAGCAAATGAAGTTATCTGCTCTGCCAAATAGGAATTGGAGACTACTGCTTAGAAGTCAACAACTTTCTACACTGTCACACAAACTGTAGACTGAGGTCTCAGAGAGCTAACTGGTAGATAAATTAAAGATGGTAAGATAGTTCAGTTTGTGGGAAACAACATGGATCGCCAGTCTTCATCTAACTTGATTTGTTTCAACAGGCAATTTGCACATCCAGCAACATTTTCTTTTTTCCACTCATATTGACACAATGAAAGGCCTAACATTTTATGCTATCAGAATGAAACATGTCTAGGGCCTTGTAACAGCAAAGAAGAATAATTCAGTGTAAGTCATTTTTCACAATATCATACACAATTATATATTTGACACCTCAGACAACTAAAAACTAAGATTGATAACCCATTGAATGAATTGCAGTTTCATCTGACTCTGAACCTGAAACATGTTTAACAGGGGGGAAAATATGGACAATAAATTCAGCCCAGGTAGTGATAAATAATCAAATGTGGTATTCCCTTTCGTAAAAACCAAAGCAAATTGACTTCAAACTTCAAAAGAAACATAATTTCACTGGATGGTCCATAATAGAACAATACAAGTAGATCATACAACGTCCTAAGAGAAAATACATGCTTATCTTTTCAAATAAATAACAATATCAGGATTTTTTTCGCAATCTGACTTACCAAAACCTGATTAATTGAACAACGGTTTTTGTTTAGAGATGTATGAACAAATTTTGCAGCAAAGCTTGTTGATGGATTATCAGAATAGGCAACTGTAGGCAACACCTGCACCAGAGATCAACACGTGAAGAAAATTTGCATGCTAGAAGCATAGAAAGATAATTAAACTGACAGCCACTTTGGTCAAGATGTCTCATAAAGAAAGAATATAGATAAACCATGTTCACTAACATCAATTGCAGCTGCTGGGGTATGTTGCAATATTGTCCTGTCCCTCGAGTCCCTCTGCCACATACGAGTCTGCAGCAACACTGAAACAAGATTACAAGTAACTCAAATAACAAAAGATCTATTGATGCAGGCACCAGGGGGTTGCCACCCACTTGCAAGCAAAAGAAACTAGCAAGTAAATCATTGACTGTGCATCATATGAACCTCATAGAAAATCCATAATCTGTGAAGTTCAATTGTTTCTTCGACGTCAGAATACTAGAAGTGTAAAGTTTGAACCCACAAGTCCTTCAAAGAGTCAAGAGTAAACTTTTCCTTCCAACTACTCTTTTATTTCGCTCCCTTCACAAAACCTGAAATACTAGCAGAGGCGTACAAAAACCTATTGGTGTAATTCCTATTTTTTCCTGTGCAAAAACCACCACCTCTCCAAGCAATTAACTCTTGGTCAAGATCAGCACTATGACCTGATGAAAACCACTAGTCCTGTACAACTATGAATTCAACACCAATACTGATAAGCTTTTTAGCCTGAGGCATGATATAGAAGAAAACAACTACAAATTCAGATAGTGGAATTAACACAGACAAATAGTTGCGCCCATTAATTATTCAATTCTAATTAAAAGAGCACCAAATCCAGTAAGAAACACATCCACTTCAAAGAAAACAAATTCCAAATTTCACATTGCTTCCAATTTAGATACATTAAGAGCTGTCACAAATTTCAAGCATTACCTGAATATACCTAACAACCGTGCTTGTATAATCAACAGCTCTCCTTTGCGTAAGCTTCCTCATCCTTTTTCCACCATAACCATCACCATGACCTAAAACAACAACAACAAACAATCAAGAAAATCACGAAATTTCAATCAAAACACACAGTTCATAATTATAATTTAGGTTAAAATTGAAACTTGGTCACTCTAATTAAATTAATCAAGACAGAAATCCGAAACCCTAAAACACTTGAAAAAACAAAACACAATGCACTTAGTAACTAACTACCTACCTTCGTAATTAGGATGAGGAGGACCGGGGGCAGCCTGCGGAGGGTGGTGGTGGTGGTGGTAATCGAGAGGACTAAGAGTTGTTGATGAAGCGGAGGGTTGCCGCATCATCGGCGGTGGCGGGGGGCCTCGGTGGAAGTCATTACCAGGTGGCGGCTGATGTTGCATATGTTGGTGGTGGTGCTGTTGTTGTTGTTGTTGTTGCTGCTGCTGCTGCTGCTGCTGCTGCTGCTGCTGCTGCTGCTGCTGTTGTTGCTGCTGTTGCTGCTGCTGCTGCAGCTGGTGGTGGTGGTGGTGTTGCTGTTGCTGAGGATCACCACCGTACATCATTTTTAACGGAGAGTGGAGTGAAGAGTGAAGGGGATAAAGAACTGTAAAACCCTAAATTGGGTTTGACAGGGAGAAGAAGAAGAAGAAGGGAGCGGGAAAGAAAATTGCGTGTCCAAATTGGATGATTTTTAATCAAAATTCATTTTCTTGATTTTGTTTTTTTTTTTAATCTTTTCTTCTTGACCCAATGGATTATTAGATCTGGAGTAACAGCTTACTTGATATTGGTGTATTGGATCAAAGTTTTTTTTTTTTTTCCTTTCAATTATATTAAAATAATATTTTATTATTTAATTTTAATATAAAACATAAAAACAAAATTAAATTTTGTTTAAAAAGCTTCTCATTCTTTTTGCTAGTAGTGTCAATATGGTCCCCCAATGAAAATAAATTATCCATTTCTATGTAGAAAATGCTTTAGTTTTATGTTTTATTTTTTTTTTGCGATCATATTATCATAATTATATACATATATATATATATAAACACACACATGACACATACACTAAAAAAAAAAACTAGCTTGCCTTGTGGAGTTTCATTTTTTATATAAACAGTGAAGTTACATTTTTTTTTTCAATTCATTCTTTTTTTTTGTCATTTTATTTTTTTATTATTATTTGTTGTTTAAATTTTTTAATAATCATTCAGGTTTTTTTATCAATCAGTTCACTAAATTATGTTGGTGCAACTCTTATGTGGTTTAACTAAATAAAAAATTGGGTAAAAAAGTTTTTTTTATCGATTTAATTTTTTTTCTCAAATTCATCATTAAATATTTTTTTCTCGGTCGATCAAATTGTTTTTAGACCACCAAAATTGATTGGATAACATTGGAACAACTCTTTCATTGTTTGATTTTATAATAAAGCTAGATAATAAGTTGAATCAAGAGGGTTTTGTTTTCTCAATTTAATCCTTAATTGTTTTTTAACGGTAAGACAGATTACTTAGACGAGCTAAATTGATTAAGTCATATTGGAGTAACTCTCATGCAATTTTATTTTAAACTTAATCCACGCAATGAGTCAAATTGAGAGATTTTAGTGTTAGCCCGTTGAGTCGGGTTTAATAATAATGTTAAGTAAATTCTCCATGACTCGAATATTTTTTTGTTATGTTTTTTTTTTCCGATCATGCCTATAAACTAATTATACTATGCATCTAAAATAATTAGTGTTTCTTTTTATGCTTCATTGTATATAGAAATAGTGAATAAAGTTAATATATTTTTGTTTAATCCACATGATAACAATAAATCAGTTCATTAGCAAGCTTGACCAAGGAAAGGGGTTGTGAGTTCAAATGCTGGGGCATGCAATATTTTCATTAAGGTGTCAGACAACTTGTCGTTTTTATAAATTTTTAAAAGCAAAAATAAAGGGCGGACGAGGCCAGGTGCCCGAGCTTGATTGCTTTCTATCTTTTTAATTTTTAATTTTTTTCTCTTTGTTTTTTATTTCTTGCACTCTTTTTTTATTATTATTAAATTCACATACTTTTCATTTTTAACATGTTTTTAATATTATTATAAATTTTTATTTGAATTTTATTAATTGTTTTCAATTATTACTTGATATAAAAATAATAATAATAAATTGCTCATGAAAATTTGATTGAAATTGTTTTTTTATTCTTAAATTTTTTAAATAGATTTTAAATATAATTTTATTATATATATTTATAGATAAGAAATATATTAATAAAAAAATTATTTTGATAGAAAAAAAATCTAAAACGATATTAAAGAATTTACAAAGACCTTACATTTTTTTCAATATTTAAAAAAATAAATTGATCCCCGCAGCGTGACAGTCATGCAAACTAGCATGGTTCTATGACAAGTAGCTTGATTTATTATTATTTTTAGCTTTGTCAGAAGTGACTGTACAGACAAACTAATGGGAAATGAAATATTTCTCTTCGATTCATATATAAAAGCAAAATCAAGATGAGGATGGAAGAAATTTTGTCCCGGGTAATTTTCCCTTTAGCTGATGGTTTCCAACCCTTAAAAAAAGGGGTAAAACTCCATTAAAAGCCCCCCTTCCACAGAAAGAATGAGGGCAAAACAAGGTTTTTTCTTTCTACTATCGTAACTGGTGGGCGAGTGGGAAGCAGGGACCACAATAGCTACAAAAACAATGCAAGAACATAAAAGATAAAAGAGAAGAACTAGCAAGGCCAGGTTCGTTATATTCGATATCCAATCCAAGAGAAGCAGCCGCAGCCGCAGCCGCAGTTGACTGCCATCGCAGCCACCGGTGGATCGCCACTCTGTCACTACACGTAAGTATTTTCAGATCCCATCTCTTGAAATCCATCTCTAACTTCTCCTTTAAAAAAAGGAAACTATCTTTTTTACTTGACATCTGCCAATAAGTAATCTTGTAAATTTCGAAGAGTGATTACTGAATATTGTCTCAATTTTGTGTTAATTAGAGACCCTTTCGAAGAAAAAGTTTGTCCTCGTGAGTTTGTTTGATTATTCAATTTTTCATGTTTAATTGCAGTTATTATGCTCAATAATCTAAATTTTAGTTGGTCCTGGACCTTGTAAAACACCTGTTAAAGTATCCAATTTTCTTCAGTCAGCATGCATTATAGATTGCTGAATATAGTAAGTGTGAAACCGTAAACATAATTTTCTTACATGCAAAAGATTGATGCTATAGCCGGGGACCAAAAGAAGCTTAAAACACTGATAGTGCTGAACCGAAGAGTCAGGCTATTTGAGTTTTGTGGAAATTATAGGCCGGGTAGAGATATACAAGAAGGTGAATTTTGTGTAATTATTCCAACTGGGAACCTAAGAAATTGGTTTCTGATGGTTAATAATCAGAGCAAAGAAAGTTCCATGTTAGGTTCTAGTTAGGTTTTTATTGTTTTCAGATAGTTGGCATCTCTCTCTTTGACATAAAAAAGGGATCTTTTTGTGTCTTTCGCATGCTTGATCTGATGTGCAGAGATGATTGATTCACTTTGATTGAAACTTTGATAGGTGGGAGAGTAAAATACCTTGCTACTTGAATCATTCATTACTTCCACAAAGATTTTGGTAAATGTGAATGGGAAGCGTTTGCTGCTTCCCACAATTCACTTGCTTGCTCCGCAGATCAGCTTATAATTTTGCCTAGAGTGTACTTGACTTGCCAAAAAGTGAGGATTTTGCAAGGAGAAGGGAGGGTCATTGTTCTATAATGGCAGCTTCTGCAAAACTCCCTGTTCCTGACAAGCACACCAAAAATGAAGAGTGGACAGTTGTGTTACCTCGTCGAGGTAAAAGGAGGATATGTTCCCGGAGAAATAGTACTCCAGAAGCTAAACAGCAGCCATGGGTGCCAACTGAGCTTGAATCAGATCCAGATAGAGAATTGAAGTTGAGACAAAAGATGGAAATCTGTATCAAGAAAGTTGAGAGCTCTCAATTCTATCATAACTTTTTGGAGCTAGTCGAAAATCCTGACATCCTGAATTCCTTTCACAAGGTTCTGGGCTTGGAACTGGAGATGCCGATGGTGATATATGGAATTGGCAGCATTGAATCATATGAAACCCCTCGATTTCAGCTTAGCCTTGCAATCTTGATGAAGAGGAAGTTCAATTGGATTGGGGACGTGGAGGTTTTTGATCCAATTCTTTCTGCAATGGAATCTCGGGTTCTGGAATCCCTTGGTTGTTCTGTTCTATCTGTAAATGAGCAAGGTCGCAGACGGGCTACAAAGCCAACACTTTTCTATATGCCACATTGTGAGGCAGAGTTATACAACAATCTCTTACAGGCAAACTGGGAGTTGGAACTGCTGAATCATATTGTATTATTTGGAAATAGCTTTGAGATGTATGAGTTCTTGTCAGAGATTAAGAACTCCTTTATTGTTGATTCAACAGGGCATATTTTGGCTGCTCGAAAATTCGCAGATGAGCATGTACTCAAGATAGCTTCGGATGATTATTTTGCTGCTTTCCATGATTCAAGCTGGCATTTCTTCAGCCCTGCTCTTGATACGGAGCTGCCGCTAGTTAAAAATTAATTTGTATGCACGTAATGTGCTTCAGAAACTGCATCTTATTTGAAACTTGATATTTTTTTTTGGATAGTTCAACGGAAATGGTCAAATTGTGTGTTTTCGCTGCATTTGGAGTGCAATTCTTGCTCTTCATCCAAAACCAGACAAGGTTATCTCATGATTCTCTATAAATTGTCAGAATTAAAAAAAATATAATCTTTATTTTCGTTAATTTTATTTTTTCGTAGTTAATTTT
>Ga0325403_1004240_pt1 | contig 13313 bp, 5 predicted proteins | sample PopdelMetagenome_19_FD_205665 | JGI IMG/M metagenome (GOLD analysis project Ga0325403, IMG submission 205665) | Populus deltoides microbial communities from Bellville, Georgia, United States - Xylem-PdKOR-R4 | ecosystem: Host-associated > Plants > Phyllosphere > Stem > Wood/Secondary xylem...
CTCATGAAAAAGAATAAGGATTATTCTTAATTCTAGAAAAGGAAAGAGAGTAAACTAAGAAATTAGTCTTTCTAATTTTGAGAAATAATTAATCAATCAACTTTATTTTTAAAACTAATTATTTGATAACTTTTATGTTGATAATATTTAATTTGATATTATTATATTTCAAATTCAAAAATATGTAATTATAATTATATAAAATACTAAAAGAATTGGGATTTGTGATGGTTTTTTTTATTGTTCATTCAAATATAAATAGTGAAGCTCTTATCCCTTTTCATTTTCATATTTTTTTTATAAAAAAGATTTGTCCTTATACTTTTTTTTATTTAATATTTCTATGATCTAATTCATGAGATAAAGTTTTAAATTACTGTAAAATAACAAAATTAAAAGAGAGAGAATCACTCTATAAAACCAAAAAAAAATGTAAGGTCAATCTCAAATTCTTGAAATTTTTATTTTGATTCAAAAGTCTATTTTGTTCACTTTTCAGTTTCTTGGTTTGAAAGAAGACAAATAAACTACTCGAAAAACAATAAAGTTATTAGTTAACCACAATCCAACCACAAAAGATAGGATCCAATAAGTTGCTTATTGGACGTGAATTATGTATTATTCATGCCCTCCCATGTGAGAATCATATGCTAGATTTACTAGCTTATCTCTTAAATTTCTTTGGTTACCAATAAGAATTCTATTGTTATACCTCAAAACCCTTTTATTATATGAATATTGTGGCTAATTTTTCATAGTAATCAACTTTTCTATCACAAATCTGCTAAAATTCCCCATCACCTTGATATGTCTCATTGACTTATTCATACAAGATTGGGGTTATAGCAGTAATGGAAACTAATTTGTCTTGCCTATCCTCTTCAAGATCTATCTATTTCTTAGTAGTAACATTCCTGGATAAAGCATTAGCTATCAATTTTTTTTTTTGCCTATATTGAATGATATACTTCAATCTCTACAATTTAGTTAGTCAATTCTTTTAAATAGGTGCGATCTTTTGTTTTAGTAAAAACCTTAAACTCTTATGATCAGTTTTTATAATAAACTAATGATGCTCTAGATAGTGCCATCACCTCTCTACTACCATAAGAACTTTCTTTTCATATATGGACAATCTTAAGTGTTTTACACTCAATGCTTTACTAAAATAAGCTAAAGGCCTCCTTTTTTGACTTAACATAACTTAGCACTAACATGAGTCGAATTCTAGGCAGCGGCCTAACAAGCAACCTATCACCTATTTAAAAAAATAAGAGGAGGTGATGTGTCATCTATTTTTGAAGCAGCAACAATAACAACAACAACAATAAAGTCCAGACGTGTCTGGTGTTTTTTAAACTTCCTAATTATGCAAGGCGTATTGGGTCATCCAAAGTCATATATCTACTTTTTTTTATTTTTTTTCTTGATTTACTTTTTCTAATTTTATCTTTTAACATTGGATTTTTGTTGAATTTTTTTATTGGCTTTTTTTTTATTTCATAGTTTGACATTTGATTGACTTTGAATTGGTCTTCGTAATTTATTTTAGTTTTCTTTCTATGAGGTTATCATAGTCTTAAACAATTGTTTTGCCATTTGGTTGTGCTTAATTTTACTAGTGTTTATTTTTGTTATTGTATAATTAAATATAAAATAGTTTAAGAAAAAAAGTTATAAACCCAATAGAGTCCATGACCCAAATGACATGTCTAGCGGGTCAACTTGGGTTGATTAGGAATTGAGTTTCATAATTTATTTTGATTTGCTTTATATGATATTATCATTGTCTCAAGCAAACATCCCGACATTGGGTTGGTGCTTGATTTGCAATCATCTATTTTTGTTATCATATAATTAAGTAAAAAATAGTCTTTTAAAAACAAAGTTGTTAAACCTAGTGACCATAACTCAGGTTGCGGGTTTGACAGATTAAGTCACGAGACTCAAGTTAATCCGCTTCAATATTTTAAAAAAAATATTTCTTCTTAAGATTTTTTTAAGTCAAACCATGTTTTTATTTGTTGTCCAGATTGTTTTTGGATTCACCAAATTAGCTAAGTCACATTATGCAACTCTCACATGATTTAATTTTAAATTTGGTTTAGGCAAGAAATCTAGTCAGGAGGTTTCAAGGTTGACTCGCAGGACGATGTTTAATAATAATGCCAAGGAGTTCCTTGTGACATAGACATTTTATTTTTATGTTTAAAACTTTTTGGTCCAACCGGGGCATAACATGAGCAGTTATCTAGTTACAATATAACCTCAGTAAACTAATAACCTTGTTTAAATGATATTTTTGGTCAGTCTCAACTTGAAACCATTGTGGTAAATCAATAATTCATTAAATTTATAAGATAATATATTTTAAACAAAACACATAGATCCGACTTGATAAATAAATTAATAATCTCTTTATACATCAAAATTACATATATACATGACTCAATTAAAAGACCTTTTATAAAATATGGTTTTAATCTTAGGTGTTTCTCTTGAAATATTTTTCTTCTTAGATCTCATCTCTTACTTTTCTTAGTGTATTAAAAAACTTTGATGTAGTTTCTCATGTTTTAAGAGAAAATCATGTAATGTGATGAATGCTTTGAGTGCCTTTTTGCATAATACAAGCTGTAGTATATAATTATCGTCTTCAACTTCATCTTCTATGTCATTTTCTATAAAGTTCCTTAACAATTTATCCATCGCTTGAGATTAGAAGCCATTGTATTGAGTTTTATTATTTATGATACTATATGTTCTTTTTATTAATATTTTTGTTTGACTTAATGTTCATAAAATATATTAATTAAGTATGCAACGAATGTATAAAATCTCTCCTTGCACATATGGTGTTATTTCCGGCCCATAGGAAATCAAAGCTACAACCACGAGGAGATGGGCTATTTCAGATCCTTGAGAGGATTAATGATAATGCTTATAAAGTTGATTTGCCAGGTGAGTATGGTGTTAGTGCTACCTTTAATGTTTCTGATCTTACTCTGTTTGATGTAGGAGATGATTCGAGGTCGAATCCTTTTGAAGAGAGAGGGGATGATGCGGATCAGCCCAACACCAAGCGTAATCATGCCAACGACCCATTGGAGGTGCCAATTGGGCCAATCACAAGAGCTAAGGCAAAGAAGCTTAAAGAAGCATTGAATGGGCTTGTTCAAAACATATGGAGCAAAATGGACCTAGAGGGGCTTGGGATATTTAAGGAGCATGAAGGGCAACCTTTAATTCATCTAGTTTAGGTCCAAGAAGAGACCAATTCATGTGGAACAAGGGGTTGATGTGTCCGTTCCAATACTAGCCTTGTTAGGCTTGTTTTCCTAATGCTACAAGGATAAAAAGTCAGCAATTTATTCTCCCAATTATGTAAGGAAGTTGGCCATATCTTATTCCTAAAGAGAGGAGGACTATTTAATGCTTTTCCTAACTTAGGAAGGAAAGTAATTAAATCAACAACAAAGGAGGAAATTTGTTTTCTTATTTGTCCAAGTTAAACAAGGAAATCCAAGTTAATCAAGGACATCAAGAGGGGCAGCAACACAAATTTTCTAAATCAGATTTCTCCTATTTTATTTGGGACTTCTTAAGGGTGACAAATCTGATTCTAGCATATTTAGCATGATAATTTTCGGAATTTTATTATTTTTATTATTTTCTTCTTAGTTTTTGGGTTATTATTACTTATTTGGGTCAATCGTAAGTGGGCTTCACATAAGTCCACCTAAGGAGGGTCCATTAAGGTTTTCTTAAGTCTAGAGTTAGTATAAATAAAGGCATAGCCAAACATGTAAGAGTATGCAATTTTCAAATCAATAAACTTCTTGCTACACTTATTGTGTGTTGGTGGGATAATCTCCCTTTCTTGGTTCTCTAAAGAACTGAAAACGACTTATCGAAGAACAACTGTCTTCGTGGCGTCATCCTTATACTTCTCATTCGCGAATCAATATTCGTTGGGTGGGAGTCTCCGTTTCCAATAATGCTGGTGCCTAGGTACAAGTTATCTTTCTGTCACACTCCTATCAAACCTGATTTACTTGGCTTTCTGGGAATTGGTGTCTTTGCGTGTGGGTTGCGTGACCACGTGATCACGAGGTTCGCATCATTTTGCCTGAATAATATCCATATATTAATTCAAGATAATTTTAGAAATTAACTCAATCAAGTCCTTACTTGATTTTTCTAGGTCTAGAAATATAATCCTTGTATTAATTATATTCTAGTCCTTAATTTATAAAATATATTTTAATCAAGTCATACTTAATTAAATCATCACAATTTAATTTTTGACAAATGGTTCTAATGTGTGTGACCCATTAGGTTCATAATATGTTGGCCCAAATATAAATTATAATTCTAATTAATATAATTTAATAATTTAATTTATTATTAACTCAACAATTGATTAATTTATATTTAAAGATCAGATGCATCGTCCACCAACATATCATTATCCCCCAAATATTAGAAAGATTGGTACAACTAGCTCTTCTTTTATAGTTATATAAAAACCAGGAGTTGAAAGATTTGTAATATGGTGGGAAAAAAAGTGTAAACAAATGTTGGACAATATTGATTGGGCTAAACTAGATAATTTTTTTATTTTTTTATGTTTGGTAGATATTGAACGGACCAGGCCTATTTAGGGCTTATATCGGTGTGGTTTGAGAAAAAATAGAAGAATGATTGATCCAAACTGACAAGGTCAAAAACTCGGGTTGACCTGGTTTAAAACATGGGTACAAAACCCATTGAATTTTATTGGTAAAAAAACAAGGTTGCTTTATTTTTTTTTTTAATTTAAGTGAACTCGAGTTGGCCCTCTTAACTCATGACCCAAGTCTTGCCTCTGGTTGACCCTCGAATCAGGTTTTAAAATTATAATAATAACCACTTTTATCTATATATTGATTGAGGTTAAGTGTTAACCATCTCGACTTATGACTGAGGCGTTGCCTCAAGTTGACCTCTAAGTCAGATTTTAAAACTATGATAATAACCATTTTTATTCTTAGGTCAACATGGATTGACCATCCTGACTTGTGAACCAAGCCTTGTCTTGGGTTGACTTTAATGGTCAACATGCCCTGTGAATTGAGCCTAGCCCCGAGTCGGGTATAAAAACTATAATAATAACCACTTTTATTCTTATATTGACTCGGATCAATGGTCAACCTTACCTATGACTCGGGCCTTAGCCCAGGTTGATCACCAAATCGGGTTTTAAAAATACGATAATAACCATTTTTATCCTTATGTTAACCCAAGTCAATGGTTAACCTGAGTTTGGATTGATTCCCGAATCGAGTTTTAAAACTATGATAATTGTTGTAACTCAATTTTTGACCCCATGTTTTTTTCTAAATATTTTTAACATACAAAAATATAAAAAATATATTCTTAATGTATTTGCATTATTTTCAACATTTTTAGTGTTGTCCTAAAATTTAAATTTTAAATTCATTGGTTTTTCTCATTAAGTCAGCGTTGGTGTCTTTTTTTTCAAAAAAAAAAAAATACAAAGAAAATAAAATAAAAATATTTTGACAAAAAAATCAAAATGAAATAATAAAAAATAAAAAAACTAAAATGAATTTTGGTTGCTTATTAAACCAAGCTAGGTTGCTTGTTGGACCAAGCAATTAGAGGAGAAGGCAAATAAATTAATTCTTCAAGCAAGCAACTGCAACAGCTCTTCTCTGCCACAACACCGTGACCTTCCTTTCTTAGCACAACCCAGCCGACTACTCCTCCACACTAGCAACAACATAGCACTAGCCGTGACCTTTTGACAGACTGTCCTCCTTCTGTAGCAGTGCAGTCCAACAACAACGATGATCATTCTCTTCAGCAACAACATCGACTTTTTCTGCAGCAGCTCAGCATAAGGTTCCAGCACTGACTCACTTCCTTAGCACCAGTCGTGCACTCCTCTAGCAATCCAGGAAACCACACCATGCCACAATCATGGTGCAATGAGAAAAATTGACGAGCTAGTAGAGAGAGAGAGAGAGAGAGAGAAGCAAATTTGAAGATAGAAAGAAGGAAATGGTTATTGTAGAACCGAACCTTCAAAGGACCAGCTCTCTCTCAAGGAGTGGCATTGCATGTCGCCGCCATTATAGGAGTAAAGAGGAGATTGAGGCGTGCGCTTCAGATCCAATAGCCCCCTCTTCTCTAGCAATGGTGATATATGAATCCATATACCAGCAGTACGATTTGAAATTTCCATGTAATTTTTTTATTTTTAATTATTGCATTTAAGTATAATGGGGTAAATTTTTTTATGCAATTTGTATAACACTACATTTCATTATTAATCATTTGGTTTATCAAATTTACAACAAAGTTAACTTATACATTTTCTCAGTTATTTTTTTTATTCTTCTAGATAACACAATATCAAATAACTCTATTATATATACCCAATAGCCTTCAACCACCTACCAATTCAATTATTTTTCCATTTGATTCTTTCACATTACTTCTCACAATTCATCTTATATTATTTTCATTTTTCATTTACTTAAAACATACGTGAAATAGATACACACATACACACAACAAAAAAGATTCAATAACCAGCTACTAGAAATACAATCATTTCATTTAGTCTATTTCAAGGTAAAGTTATTAACATAATTTTAAGTATTCATAGTACATAAAATAAATACCTAACAAAATTATAAATAGTGAAACGACATAATCAACGCTGACTCACTTTGTGACATAGACCTGCAACATATATATCATTATAAGAGTTATTAGTCGTTAAGAAGACTTATGCTCATGATTTTTCATGAGGGGAAGGAATCATTATGTTTATTAGCACTTTTAACACCCTTGCTCAAAACATTCATCTCAAGTTCAATAATACCTCTACTTATATGACAATACTCGCGCTCATCATTACAACTAAAATAACATTACAAATTTAACAACTAGCCATAAAATACATGTTTGTGGTTTCCATTAAGGGAGGAGAACAATATGCTTATCCAGAATTCTCTTGACATCGATTACATCATATACATATTGAATTACACACTAGCTGTTATGACGTCTAAGTTCATATTTGTCACTTTTAACGCTGTCTTTACAATAAATTATGTAATATATTTAAATTTAAGGTTGCCGACTATATGTCACAACATAATAACTCATTTTCTTGATTTTTGATTCACCAATCAATAATTAATATTTCATTTCCTTAGTCACTGATTTCCTTGGATACAATTCTTGACATGTATTAATCTTATGTTTACACATTATCATCACTGCTTAACATAATTTGTTTGTAACATTATCATATTTTCTATTTTTATCACAACTGTTTGTTACATTATCACCTCATTAATATTTGCTTTGACTTAGTAGTGCATCAAACAATATTAAGTTGCTAATCAACCCCATTATCATATACATTTTTAAGCATCGATAAATGGTTTTATACAATGATTTTCATTATACAATTGAGGATAGTTTCAATGGTTTTCATTATTTGGAAACAATAACATCATGAATTCCACTCATTGAAAATAACAACACAATGATCTCCATTTAAAAATAAAAACAACCACATGAATTTCATTTTTATTTGGAACAATTAAAAAGTAACTTTCATTGCTTACGATTTAATTTAAAGGACTTATTAACTTAAGTAGAAGCATAGGAAAATGAGAACCTACATCATCATCCTATAATTAACCAAATCATACACTTCTTTAGTCATCGTTCTTTTGAGCAATTAAACATCAATAGTTGCCATATTCATAGATATCAATAATTGATCATCAACTATCAATTTATATCTTGTCCTTAGTCGCCGATACTATAGTCATTAAGTGTCTTTTCTTTTTTTTATCCTTAATCATCGATACTATGGTCACTAAGTATCATTTCAGATCTTATCCTTAGTAATCGACACTACAACCACTAAGTATCATTGATTTCTCATCCTTAGTTGTCGATACTACGGCCACTAAGAATAATTTGGTCATCCCTTCGCCAATGTCAAAAATTCTTGCAAACCCATTTGATGCCAACAAATCCAGCTATTAATAACTTTATACCGAGTCTATCTTTAATATTTTACTTCACATCTTCATACAACCTTATACCATATTATTTTATTTGAGCTGTGTTCAACAAACAACTGATGACATATAATATGGTTTAGAAATCCTAGTACATATATAATTTTTCTATGCATAACTATTCATTCCTAACTATGATCAATTTTGTTATGGTTCCTTAAATATTAATTCTGATTATGAATAACACATTATACTCTTTATTTCATTGTATCAGTAGATGCTTTCAAATGAGATGGTTCACAACATTCATTATTAATGATCCTAGTATGGACCCCATTAACCGGAGTTAACCTCATCCTTTACTCCCGACTATCCAACATGACTATTATTATCCAAAGCTAATCTTCAATGCTTGTTCTCGGTTATCCAACATGGATGTTATTAGCCAAAGCTAATCTGATCATTCAATCCTGACTATCCAATATAGAAACCATTAGCCAAAGCTAACCTGATCCTTCAATCTGATCCTTCATTCCTAACTATCCAACATAGATGCTATTAGCCAAAGCTAATCTCATTATTCATTCCTGGCTATCCAACATGAATACCATTAGCCAAAGTTAATCTCATCATTCTTTACAATTCATGAATAAATTAAGCAACTGAATTCAAATAGTAATACTATATATGAGTACTTCGAGAATTTAATAGAATTAGGTGAAGGTGGAAATCATCAACCTAATTTAACTATTTCATCAAATTTCTCATGCACAATCTCATCCCATTCCAAGCATGTACCATGTAATCTACATCCTTTGTCTCATTGTATCTAATTTGAACTCACAATCAATTAACACAGTTTCCATTGTATCTAGTTCCATTTACAAGAATATTAGTACACAATCTTATCAAATACAATATCAATTCACAATTACATCATAATATAGAAATTCTAAATTTCATAAATTAAAATTGTATTAATTCTAAAAAGATAAGGTGTTGAGCACCCACCTTAATCCTATGCATGTGTTATTACTCCCTACTACTATCCTATCCCCTTTGTGTCCCCTGTACTACCAATGATACATTTATCATCAATAATGCAACAAACATCAACATTTCATTTCAATTCTCATTCAATCATCATTTTCATTCAAACCACCAATAAGGAAAATCATTAAAATTCCTTAGACATACATATTTTCCATGTTTATAATGATTCTTATCAATCCAAATGCTAGAACACTCAATCAACAACAAATTCAAAGCAAAGATTAAAGATTGATTAGTCCTAATTGGTTTAGTCCACCCAAACCCAAACATTGTTTGATGTTTTAATCATAAATAAAGTTTCAGAACTCTTTGTTTAGCGTGGTTTGTCTCTATGGAAATATAATACACGGCGCTATAACTTTCATGAGGACACAACACCTAATTTTGTCATCTACATGTCTAAACTCACTCATTATTACAACATAAGAAATATGTTCAATACTCTATCAGTCTGGACCCCTACTCATTGTTTTACTCATATATGGAGTCATACAATTCCAAATACATCAATACAAGTTCCATTGGAAAGCTAGAATTCATACTTACAACCTTTATAAAGACACCAACTCCAAATTACATCGTTTTAAAGCTCAACATTAACAATTATAGTAGCACCCGAAATCTATCTAGTACTATGTCGGTTTGGACCGTTACTTAGTGTGTTTCTCATATCTAGAGTTATACAAGTCCAAATAAGTCAAGACTAGTTCTTTTTGAAAGCTAACATCCATACCTAGAACTTTTATAAAAACACCAACTCCAAATTACATCATATTAAAGCTCAAAATTAACAATTACAGTAGCACCCAAAATCTATCCAGTACTGTGTCGATCTGGACCTTTACTTAGTGTTTTTTTGATAATTGAACTTATACAACTCTAAATAAGTCAAGACTAGTTCCATTTGATACAAATTTTATAAAAACACCAACTCCAAAATATATCGTTTCCAAGTTGTAATTTCAACTAGAAGTTGGCTAGTAAGACTGACATAATTTTAGTTACATAAGAGATAAATTTAACAAGAACAATAGTTGTTTTTATGCATCACAACATCCATTATCCATACTTCATATTCAAAGAAACTCTCATTTCCTATACATTTTCAAGAACCCTATAATCACAACATTGAGGGGTTTTCAATTATCCTTTACTAATTATGAAATTAAAGAGGAAAACTAAAGAATAACATTTTTATCAATAATTTCAAGTTCAAATTGAAGAGTTATTACCAATTTCTTCTTCAATTGTTCTTCCTCTTCATCACCTATACTTTTCCCTCAAGTTCCTCTCCTCTAACCAAGCTTTCTAATTTCAGTCTAAATATGTTTCTCTTATCACAAATCTATTTGCAAGCTTCATTCTTATAATTTGGAAGGATTTCTCAAATGATTTTTGAAGAGATGCAAGAGAGAAGCCTCTTTCTCTCCTTTTAATTGTTCTCTAGCATGAACAGTAGCAGCTACCATAGTTACATTAAGTTTTTTTTGGATCAATTACTATTATATTCAAGCTTATCCCCTTCCAATTTGGGTTTATAGCACTGACTCGACACTGTGGCTTTATTTTCAAGACCTTCCCAAACTCCGATTGACCTCACATTTTAACCTAAGGTAAAACAATGTCTTAATACCTCACGTAAAATTTCAGCTCAATCCAACAGTTGGATTGAGAGATACGTTTTGTAAAATTAGACCGTCATAAATTTCATGTCAAAATCTAAATTTCGCATACTTTATAATTTAGTTAAATTATCTTGGGTCTCAGACTAATTCTTTGGAAATTTCTAATCATAATAATTATAAATTTTTTCTTAGAGTTTCTTACCACTTTTAGTCCCAATAACGTGATTGTACGCGAGAATTATACTGAAATTCAACGCTTCTCACGTAAAGGGTCATACGTTGATTTATTTGACATTTCCTTCTATTATACACATAATATCACCCAATTTAAAAAAATTTCTCCTTCAAATTGTGATTTTTACCTAGTCAGAGAGTTTTTGTGATTTATCGTTAGTTGATATTTCGCATAATAGTTTATTACTTTATCTTATCTAAATTTTATATCAATCTCCCGAAAATGTTCATCTCAATTCATAAGATTATTTTTCTCTAATTTATCATTTTTTAAATAATAGTTAACCTATTTAACTCAGATTTATCTATTTTTGACTTGGAATTTACACCGGTAGTGTTGGAGGCATGTGGTACATGCACCACCACTATTCCAGCAACACTTTTGACCCATTTTCAGTTAATTCTTGGACACGCTAAACACCTCGGAAGGTCAATCTATAAACTTAAATTATTTTTTTGACAATTGTTATAACATTGTGAAGTTTGAGACAAATTGTTTATTATTGTGTATATTTTTGGACCGTTTGGATATTATTTGATTTGAATTCATGTGTCATTTTTTGTTCGATAATTTGCATTGAATTGTGATTTTTTTTTTTGGTTGTGATTGCTTTTTAGACATTAAATATTGGTTCATGATTTATGCTTGGGTATATGTTAATTTATTTGAATTAACATTAAGTTTGAAAGAAGTTTGTGAAATTAATAAGATTTGTGTGGATATTTGATGTTGTTTAGTTTTTAATTAATGAACGATAATTTATTTTGAATTGATATCATGGTTAAAGTACCTTTATAAAAATATTTTATTTGCGTCTTGCCAAATACATCCTTTGTCAGTTTTTAATAATTTAAGTGTTCAGAAGACAATTTTGCAATCAATTTTGATTTCCCTACATTTTACCCCTCCTGTATTTGATATTTGGAATTGTAACCTGCGCGCGAGGTGTTTCCCTACCTTCTTACCCCTTCTATATTTAATATTTGGAATTGTAACCTATGCGCGAGGTGGTTTTTTGATGTTAAACGAATCGGTTCCCTTCCATAAAAAATAAGAGCAAAAAATCTTTCTTTTTAAAAATACAATTTTTATTGCGTATTGGCAAGTCTCTTAAAAAATAAAAAATCATATCTTTGTTTTAAAAAATAAAGTACATGGTGTGTTTTAGTATTTTTATACAAAATTCAAAAAATATATATTTGCATGCATTCTGAATTTAATCACCAATTTATTAAAGCCATGAGAACTTGGCTTACATTTCAAAAATACAAAAAAATATTTTGTTCTTTTTAATATGTGGTATTACGAACTTATATGTAAGATGAATTCTCGATATTAAATTAAAAAACACCAAAAACATTAATTTTTTTTTCTGTTAGTATCTGAGATTATGAACTTATATGTAAGATGTATTCCAACATCAAATAGAAAAGATAGTTTTTTTTTTTTATATTGGCATTAGAATAATAAGGTTTTTTAATCCAATAAGATAAGATCCTCTTTACTGAGGAGAACTTTTCTTCAACCATAAACAAACCAATAGTTAGAAAACACAACATTTTTTTAGTTTATATTAGAAAGATAAACAATGCAGTTTACCTCAAGTAAGATGTATTAGGGGTGCTAATACATTTTATTTACACAATCAGTCTCATTTCCCAGACTCTAAGACCAATTAAGGTTCATAAAAACCAAAATATTAGGTGGCGACTCCCATTCTCTTTTTTTTACTGATAAAGGATAAGAATTCCATGTTTTTTCCTCCCATACCATTCCCGACTATCCCAACCCGGGAGGATAATCGCCGCACACGTGTATCAATAATAACCAATTTTATCTTTACATTGACAGTCAATGGTCAACCTGACTTGTGATCCTAGCCTTGCCCTAGGTCAACTTCTTAGTCAAGTTTTAAAATTATGATAATAATCATTTTAATCCTTGCATAGACCCAAATCAATATGGGTTAACTCTTGTGAAGAATTGAACAAGTTTGTCCTACTTTTCTTAGTGAGACAAATGTTTTTAAACAGCCTTAGAAATGATGAAAAATAATTTTTATATTGTTCAAAGATAGTCAAACAACTTCACAAAAAAATTATCCTCTCTATTCCATCATTTTCTAATATACAAAGAATACCTTGGTTGGGATTGTGTGGCCTTGAATGCAATTATAGCATTGCAATTTAGAAGTTTTGAATGTCAAGTTCTTTTAACTATTTTTTTTTAATTTAATCTGTCTTTTGTTACACAAGCACAATCTCTAGAGGACTTAAAAGAAAGACAATGCAGATACTTTCCAGCCCTATGCCAGAATGTTCTTCTGGTTTGCGGCTTCTTATTTTT
>Ga0325403_1004245_pt1 | contig 13309 bp, 6 predicted proteins | sample PopdelMetagenome_19_FD_205665 | JGI IMG/M metagenome (GOLD analysis project Ga0325403, IMG submission 205665) | Populus deltoides microbial communities from Bellville, Georgia, United States - Xylem-PdKOR-R4 | ecosystem: Host-associated > Plants > Phyllosphere > Stem > Wood/Secondary xylem...
CTTTTTGTTAATAACTTTTAATGTTTCTTTATCATTTTTAATTTTAGAATGAAATTATCTTTAAAATAAATTTATTAAAATGATATTTAAATAATTATCCAATTATAAATAATTTTATATTAACCTAATATGCATAATTTATTTAAAAACAATCTCATTAATATTAATAAGAAAAAAACATCTATTTTTTTTTTATCTTTTTTATTGTAAACGTTTTATATAATAGTCTTACATTTATTGTTCTTCTATTTTTTTCTTTAATATTCATGATTGTTTTATTGCTTTCATGATTTCTATTTAAAAAATAATTTTTCTAATAAAAATATATTTTTCTCAAACAAAAAAAAAAAGAAATACATGAATAAGGAAATATATTTTTTATTTATTATAAATATACACCTTTTCCTCTTTTAAAATCATTTGAATTTTTACAAATATATTTTCTTGAGTATTCATTAGTTTTTATTCAATAAATCATTTAGCTAAAAAAAAGACATGTTATTGTCAAAAACAAATTACATGAATAAGAAAAATACATTTTTCATATAGAATTTTAAAAATTATCTTTTTTTACAAGTATATTTTTTAATTGTCATATAATTAAATAAAAATAAATTTTAAAAAGTGTCATGTGATAACATGTATATTTAGTTAAAAAAAAAAAAAACATGTTGTAGATGATTGTTAACCATTAAGTTTAACATAGACCGGTTTCAAATTAATGTTATTTAACTTTAACCATTATGATAAAAAAAAAAAAAAAAAACAAAAAACAAACCCTTAAACCCTGACCTTTTAATCATGGAATATCTAGAAAATTGTATATATGACTATAAGTCATCTACCCCAATAGATATTGGTTGTTTATTTAAAATTTAATTAATACTCTTTCTCTCTCTCATTTATTTGTTTTATTTTATTTCACTTTCCTTTAATTTTTTATTAAAATTTTAATTAACACCCTTTTTTATTTTTCAAATTGTTTACTTCATATTTATTTTTTAAATATAGTTAATCTTTAACTAATTGCTTTTTTTATTTTATTTTATAGTGCTTCAAATAAATTATTATAATTTATCTTTAAATCTTTTCTTTTTTTATTTTATATAAATAAATTTTATTTTTATAATATATTTATAAAAATAAAAATCATTTGTTTTTAGCAATAATAATTAATCTCCAAGATCAAATAAATAAAAACTTATAAAATAAAATAAAAGATGGATGGATTATATATTTGCATGCTCACTCATTTTCTGCCTAACACTTTTATAAATTATATAGTTACACGACTGGTTTTTTACTAAATCTAAAAATACTAATTTTTACTGACATTCAAATTTTAAGAATCTAATTACATTTTATTTAAGTAATCAATCGTTGAATCACATAGAACCTCCAGTGACGAAAAACAAAGAAAAACATACACAGAGAAGCTATTGACAAGAAAAGATAGAGCGTAAAAGTAGCTAAAAGCGAGCGCGATGGGCGATACAAGATCCTCCGCCACCGCCTACGATGATTTGCTTCTCAAGAGCTTCTTCGCCGAAGTCAGCGAAGTCGAGCGAGATAACGAAGTCGCCAGGTCTCTCCTCTCTATCTCCCTCTCTCTCCCTGTACTTATTTATATTCATGTATGTATGCATTTGAATCATAATTTGCCACTTAATTAGGGTTTTCTAGTTTATGATTTTGAATGAAAACTGAATTTCTCATTCGATTTCACATATGTAAACGCCTATAATTAATCTACTTGTGAATTGTATATTTCTATTGCTTTTCGATCGATTGATTATTTTGATATGTAAATTATAGAAGTGAGATTTTGAAATTTGTGCATGAATATTAATTTTGAGAAACTAAAATAGTAGTTTTAAACATTAAAGAAGGATAGGAGTTGAAAGCTTGAGCGATGGAATAGTTAGAGATGACCAATTCATCTGTGTAGGATTATTTTACTTTAATTTTTCGTTTGATGATACTCTTTGAGTAATGCGATGGTCTTTGAACTATTGATTATATCATCGCAATCGGCCTCTCGTCATGCTTAAAATGTTTACCTCTCATTTGGCAGAATTTGTTTTATTCTCTTCTAATTTTGTTCTGTCTCTTTGGAAAAATTGTGAACTTTTTAGGATTCTTTCATGCTTCAAGTTAAATCCATTTGAGTATCTAAATTTACCATTTGAAGCTTCTCCAGAGGATCTCAAAAAGCAGTATCGTAAGGTAACTGTTTTTGATAGGTTGGAATTTAATGGTATGATTATTACATTCATTATTTTTGTGTCTTATTCACATGCTCTATGTCTAATTCATGTGCAGTTATCTTTGCTGGTTCACCCTGATAAGTGCAAGCATCCACAAGCGAAAGAAGCTTTTGCAGGTAAATTAGTTGTGCATAATATCTTGCATGGTTTGAGAGTATGAATATTGTGGTTGGCTTATTTTCTTTTAGCATATGGTTTTTCTATTTACAAACTGGAAATATCAACTTTTGCATTGACTTGAAAAGATTTCTACTCCAGCTCAAGTTCTTCTGCTGTGGTTTTGACAAGTTGAGTTTAGAACCGGAAAAACTGGATTGGCCTGAATATTTTGAACCAAACCAAACCCGACCCAACCTAACGTGAACTTAGCTCAATCCATCATATTGCAGTCAAATTCACAGACCAGATCCAAACAGCAAGTTCATATGCATCATTTTGTCAATAGGGGACTGAGTTAACTTGGTTGCAACTCAAAATGTAAGCGAGTGGGGCCATGTAAAGAAGCTTGTTTTTGGAACCAGAGTTCACCCAACCTATCACACCCAAAAATGTCAGCCTTTGTAGAACTATACATTTTGAGAAAACCTGGTTAGTGCAACCGTAACTGTTATTTTCTGATGTGAAGTGTAGATAAATTACTTGAAGTTGTAAGTTTTATAATTTTCTGTGGAATGATTCTCTGGCATAATGAAACTGGCATACTGTCAAGGTGCAGAGGATTTGAAGTAAAGGAGAATCATTAAATGATGGCATGTTGATGGTAATTTGATGTTGTCTTGGTGTCGTGGTTGAAAGACGGGCAGTACAATGTTGGATTAGGCATCCAGATAATTTTGTTACTCTATGAACACTAGCTTGGTAAAGCTCTTGGAAGCTGTATGCACAACAACTGATAATTGACAAGCTCTTTTCTTCACAAAGGTCAAAATTATTCATTATTTAAGAACGTATTCTATTCAGATTAGATTACAATGCTTGTGGTCCTCCACAACAATATTCTTCTGTCATTTAGGCACAGTGATGCAAGAGTTACAGTGGCAGAAAGCAGAGAGGTGCTGGGAACCTCTGCAGGAGGACTCTGAAGGATTAAAAGTGATGTTTAGGGTTTTAAAACAGAGTCAGAAATTTGAAGAATGACCTGACTGGTGTGGTTGTGGGTTTTAGACTTTGTTTATGTTGTGCTAGCCTTAACTCTAATCTTTAAGGAGACTCATTTCAATATGTTGTGTATTTTATGGTTGGTTGTGATTTTTTATAATTGTTTCCTGATGACTTTTTCATTAATTTTTATATCGAGTGAATTGTGAATGGGTAAGGAATAGCAATCATAAACATGCATTATGTAAAGATACATAACTATGTACTTGTTTCCTTCTTGAAGTATTCTTTAATGATTCACTCACATGGCATTGTTAAATTGTGAGCAGCATTAGCAAAAGCCCAGAAACTCTTACTTGATGAACAAGAAAGAGATTATGTTCTTACCCAGGTTAATGCAGCTAAAGGTTAGTGCTAAAGGTTTTATAATTTACTTTCTCCCTTGTTTTTTAATGGACTGTAAACAATTTTTCTTGAAAACAGAAGGGAAATTTTGTTGGGTGGTTTCATGTTTGTTTATGCATCTTGTTTATTTTCCTTTCCCCTTTCTTCATTGCTGGAACATATATCCTGTATGTACCTTCCATCTATGTGGCAGGTATATTTGGGCCATAATTAAGATGTGTTTGCATTTTCTATGTGAGTATTGCTGCTGTAGCAACATTTGAAGGGGTTTATACTGAAATATTAAAAAATGTGGCTGTGCTCTTTGTTGTCCTCTGCATGTTGAATGGGAGCATTTCTGTTCACTTTGTTTCATGTTCTTTCTTTTTTTCTTTTGTGGTTATAGATAAAGTAATGTGAATTTGCAGAAGAACTTCGAGCAAAGAGGAAGAAGCGGTTGAAGAAAGATACAGCCTCCAAAATAAAGTCATTGGTTGATGAGGTCTGTGAGTTTTAATTATATTTTTTCCCTTGATTGCATTTTGTATTTGTGCCTATAGATCATTCTTGATGCACAAATTGGAGTTTTAAAAATGAACTATCTTTTAAGTTGGATACTATAGGTTTCGAGCAAATGGGTAATTACTTGTTGAATGCCTCCTCTCAGAGAAAATTTGGTAAAACTACAGTCACTTTTAACTTTACAAAAACTTATCAAAACCCTCTGGTTGTCAAATACTTAAAAGAGAGGCTTCTATCAAGTTTTACTTAGCAGTTGAAGATTTGAGTTATTAATCAAAGCCAGAAACTTTTGGATAGCGCTGGTACTTTGCTATACCCTAGGCGGAAACTGAGCATTTACCTTAAATTAATTGCTACAAAAAAAATGCTATCAGTCGCATTGTTGCTAAACCTTGTTGCCAAGGTAGAACAATAGTTGTGGAATAAACAGTTGTTGCCTGACCTTCAGAAATGAGAATTGACAATAGTTTTTCACATTACTACTTTCATGTTTCGACAATCAAAAGGTAATTTGCGATGCTGGGATTTGTTTGCGTGTTGATTCTCATCTTACCATATTGTCATGTTTCCTTCTCACCACTTTACTCCCTTTCCATCTATAAAACTTTTTGTTTCTTTTACCTTCTTTGTTTATTGCCATTTCAGAGTTAAATTGAGTTGGTAAATTTTTATTTTCTCAAATATACATCTGTTAAAAGTCTTGCGGATATATTGAAGGGGAAGATTTCTATCTGATAGCTTCATTAATATTGAGTTAGCATCTTTTACTTTCCAATACACCTAATAATCTTGCCATGTTTGTTTGGAGTTCCTGGTATCTTTGAAGGGATTGTTCTTGTTTTTTTAAAAGAAAGTAGTTACTGCACCAGCAGTTCTTCAACCACAATTTGTCATCTATGGAACTGAGCCTCTTTTTTCTCCTTTTAATTTAAGGGTTGTATGTTGAAATCTTGACTTTTATCCCTCTTTTATGTGAACAGGGAAAATATGATCAACAATATGAATGGTCGGAAGAGTTCCAGCAGGAGCTCAAATTGAAGGTTCGAGAAATTTTAACTGATCAAGAATGGCGGAGGAGGAAAATGCAGATGAGGGTATGCTGGAAGATCTGTTATTTTCTCTTTTCCTGCAGGTGTTCTTGTTTAAAGTCAGACGCTTTCATGATCCTCTTTCTTTTGTTATTAGATATCAGAAGAGGAAGGTAGATTGAAGAAGGATGAAGAAGAACAAAAGGAGACGTGGAAAAGAAAGCGTGAGCATGAGGAGCAGTGGGAAGGAACAAGAGAAAAGAGGGTTTGTTTCTGCATTTGTTTCAAAATCTAATTCCTTTTGGTGACATTTAAAAAACTTACGAGTTTAAACTGTTTCTTCCTCGAATATGTGTTTTGTTGTTCAGTTGTCCAATTATATCTAAGGGTTCCAGTATCTGATAGATCTAAATTCTCTGAGTAATAGCATTCAATGAGTGCATAACTTGAAATATCTTGTTGCACGGTAAATTTGATTTCATATTTCTAACTCTATCTTGGAAAGCAGGTTAGGCCTATTGAATGGAGAAAGTTATAGGCCTAGATATGCTTTCTTAGGAGGCAAATGCTGTTTTGTCTATAAATTTGGTTCAGTTTCTACTAGGTTAAAAGGGAAAAGGCTTGCTTTTCATGGGCCTTCACTGTTCTGATTTTGAAGATACTTGTTCAGGCATTTTGTACGAACAAAAAACTATTCTTTATTTCTTTTTCCTCTCTTAGGTATGATTAGGAATTGAAAACTAGTGGCCATCTTAAAATTTGGTTTTAGAGCATCTGATTTGAACTTGTGCTGTAACTTTTCTATTTGTTATCCCTGATTTGAGTTTTTTTTCCCCTAGACCTTAACTGAACGTCAATTAAAGTTTTGCTTATGCTGCCATTATTTTATAGTATCAGTGCTGGTGTATTCAGCTACATCAGCAACATGTACAAAATTAGATAATGTTATGCAACTTCGACTTATTCCACCAGGATGGACCCGCTCCATCATCACCTTGCTGATTTGGTTACTAGGAAAAGAAAACCCACCATTGTGTCACCATCCTCTCTTGCCACTCTCTTCCTCACAAGTCCATGCCTGATCATTCTTCTCGTTTTCACAAAATTATCACTGTTGTCCACACCAACCACCATTTCCTTCCTTCTGAACACCCCTTATAGGGTGGGCATTAAATTCCTTTGCTTAAATAATTTACATAGATGCACACTCATGCATGCACTGCATGAAAGCATATGCCTGTGTTAGTGTAGATATGGATGAGGCAAAAATAGGTGTCAGTAATTAATTTATATTAGATCATGAGATTATGAGCTACAGTTCAAACGTGAGATGGAAATCTCACCTGTTTAGCTATGACTCGTGCATCATCATCTCCATCCTTTCTTCTTATCTTTTGAAAATTTCATGTTTCGTATTTCTTCTACTTCTTACCCCTCAAAAGCAGAATGGTATGTATTGAAAAATGTTTGCTCTACCAGTTATAGAGATTTTTAGCCTTTTATCATTATGTGGCATCGCATTGATTATTATTGTTGTTATTGATCATCAGGTTTCAAGCTGGAGAGATTTTATGAAGACGGGAAAGAAGGTGAGACTATTAAATACTGATTTTGTTGAGCCTGGATGGGCAACAATTTCTACTTGTGTTATTTTTAGCAAGCAATAAAAACAGGCCTGAAACTTATCTTCTTTTGAACTCTGCTTGCAGGGGAAAAAGGGAGAGACTCGACCACCTAAGCTCAAGACTGAGGATCCCAACAAATCCTATGTTCAAAGGCCTGTAAAGCGAGGTTAATCGTAGCTATGACATGACAACCAAGTTTCCTGGGAGTTGAAGGAGGCTTTGAATGCAGGTATAAAATTGTATCAGTCCATGTCTTGCCTGTATAAAATACATGATTGAATTGGATATTAGGCTTTTTGTGGAGCTTTGTCTTTGTGTCTTAAAGTGAACCAAAATCCCTGTTAAGGCTTTCTAGATCTTAATTGTCAGGATACAGTTACGGATACTTATATTACTAAATTGTATATCAAAATAATTTAAAAATATTATTAATTTCAAGAAAAAAATAAAAAATATTAATTTTTTAAAAAAATATTTTTAAGACACTAAAACAAATAGCCCCCCCCAACTACCTCCAGCAAGCCTTCTTTGTAGCGCTTCAATGGATTGGTCACCATTTGATCACGTGCCAGCCTCTACTGCTTTATCCTATAAAATATTTTTAGGCTATCCTATTTTCTATAGAGTTGTACTAACCAGGGTATCCGCGTAAAAAAAAAATAACAAAACTTTTCTGTAACTCAAAAAAAAAAGTTCAGATGTTATGCATTTTTTAGCTTTAATTTTCTTTCCACTATAAACAGAAAAGAGAAAAGATATAATATGTATTAATAAATATTTAAAAATAAAAATGCTAATCACTAATTAAAGACCGAGTCTTGTAACTACGTCTAGTCAAATGCATATCAATCTTCAAAAGTATAACCGGAGAAATAAACAGCAGTTGGCTATTTACAACTAATTTCGATTTAAATGATTTGGATTCAATTGATTGATAAATAAATAAAATTTTTATGTTAAAAAAATAAATTCATTTTATTTCATATATTATCATCATTACCTTTATTTTATTCCTTAAAAATATCTAAAAAAATAGATAAGTATTTTAAATAAACAAGTTTTAACATTAATTCTTTCTTTTTGGTATAGTAAATGAGAAAGGTTATTTATTTTTATAATATTTTTAGAGATTGAATTTCATTTAAAATTCAATTCTTGGCACTCTAAATTATTCCAAACATAAATTTTTATTAAAACATTTTAATTAAATTCAATTCATAGAATTTCAAATAACTTGTAAATGTAAATGTAACGCAAAATTCAATTCCAAATGGTTGTACTTCAAATTGCATAACATATTTATTCAAAGCCCTACTAATATATAATTGGGATATTAAATATAGTTCATAGTATGATTTATGATAATAGGATCCAACTTTTATGTTATTGGGTTTTATTTAAGATTATTTATTGGATTTGATTTAATTATTTTTAGATATTTTATTTAGTGGTCTATAAACTTAATTGATTGATCTAGTTATGATTTAGTATTTATATGTTATTTTTCTAAATCTTATAAAGTTTTTGATGAATTGAATAAAATTTATAAAAAAAAAATTAACCCCTATTTTTTTTTTTTAATCTTCCGCAGTCTTTTCTTCTATGAGCATAGTTTTTTCTTTCTTTCTCTGTCCTAAAACTCAATAACAGTTTGTAAAGCCTAGATTATTTTATGGGAAACTCTTATCAATATAGATTTTTTAAAAAAAAGAGGTCTGCTGCCCAAATCTACCACTAGCTGAGAACCACGATTCAACCACACAAACCACCTCACCTGCCATCCATATCACATCCCGACAGCCTCTCTCTAAAAAAAACAAGCCACGAGATTTCCTTTCCTGAAATTCCAGCAGCCTCCACCACCAATTTCCTTTCAAAGTCAGATCCAATCACCATCCGATCTTGTCAGTAAGAGTTTGTTTGTTTTTTATATATATATATATCCATTACAGCCGAAGACTTTGTTTAAAGCAAGCCAATATTTTGTCAGTTGGTGTCCTGACTATTCCAGCCGAAGATCCAGCATCAATATGGCATTTTTTTTTTTTATCAAAAGAAAGCATAGTGGGTCAAAAGCTAAAGCTTTATTTTAATAATAATAAAAAAAAGCAGAATGCATTTTAAGCTAAAGAACTTATTTCAGTGCCAAAAAAAATCAACAGGATAACGATTAAAAAAAAAATATCATGACCATGTAAAAAAAATCAAAGTAAAAAAGTGACAATAACAAAAGAAGATTATACCAGTTGAAACACCATTGCTTCATTGGTATTAAATATCAAGAGGTTTTGTGTTCCAAAAATATCCGTTCATTATTTAGTTTGATAATTTAAGTCTTGGTTAATAAATTTCTTTACCTTTAATTTTAATTTTTTAGTTTTGCATTTATTATTTAAGGTTGTTATAAATTTACTTTTGTGCCTAAAAAAACAAAAAATAAATCATCTTGTATTTTTATACGTTATTTTTTCATATCAATCACTTTTATCATTGATATCTAGCACATAATTTTCTTTGTTCATTGTGAGTCTTTGTCTGTGACATTGTATTTGATTAATCATTTACACTTAAAAAATATCATGATCGTCATCATAATTCTTGGATCTTTGATATGTTAATTCATGACATGAATCACTTCTTTGAGTGACATAACTTATCTAATAATAAAAAAGTTAAAATTTTTAAAATGAAGCTCATTAGTAAAGCCTAACTTTATTAGAAAGATATTTAGAATTGTCCAGAGATGAGTAAATCTCCAATCACTTATTGAAATGAAATGAAATAAAAATTCGAAGAGAAGCATCTACTCCAATCTTATATAATTAAACTTTTACACCAATATAATAGTCTTAGACAAAAGAACAAATCTGTTAGGAGTACATAACACACCAATATCATCACTTTGTATGGATTTTATAAAGGTTTGAATGATAATTTTAGAAAGAAAAAAAAATTAGGCTCATAGATGCTTTTACTCAACAAGATGATGAGTTGCTTATAAAGAGCTAATAACATAATGCATTTTAAGCTAAAAAACTTATTTTAGTCCCAAAAACAATAAAAAAAAAGATAATGAAAAAAAATATCATGACAGTGTAAAAAAAAAATCAAAGTTAAAAAGTTAAAAAACAAGTGACAATAGCAAAAAAAGATCACATCAGCTTCAATGGTATTAAATAACAAGAGTCTATGTATTCCAAAAATGTTCATCCAGTATTGAGTTTGATGATGTAAGTCTTGGTCAATAAATTTATTTACCTTTTGATTTGTTGAATTTTACTTTTCTAGTTTTGCACTTGTCATTTAAAGTTGTCATTAATTTACTTTTGTGCCTAAAAATAAGAAAACATAAATCATCTTGCATTTCTATATGTTATTTTTTCTTATCAATCACTTTTATCATTGATATCTAACATATAGTTTTCTTTGTTCATTGCGAGTCTTTGCTTGTGACATTGTGTTTGATTAATTATTTACACTTAAAAAGTCTTTGCTTGTGACATTGTGAGATTAACTTTATTTTTGTATTGTGATTTCACGTGCAAGAATTCTTTGTGATCTCAATTTCATCTCTAAGTTAGTGTTGAATGCATTTGTGTCATGGTCATCAAGTGTCCAACCCTAAGTCTACACTTACCGTGGACCCAACCCTTAGTGATACTCTTATGGCCATATAAGGGGAACTGCAGACCCAGATGACCAATATGTCTAAAAGAGTTCAACCTTTAGAGAATTCTCGAATAGGGCATCAAAAGACCAATAAATATTACAGAAATAACCATTATAGGCAAGCTCTCCCCAAGCGTCATCAGTATGACTATCATTTAGGTTACTCTAAGACATAATGACCTTGATGAGAAAGTCATGAGCCCTAACAAAATAGAAGCCCCTACTTTTGACGGTCATCATAACTCTTGGATCTTTGATATTTTGATTCGTGACATGGATCACTTCTTTGAGTGTCATAACTTATCTAATAATAGAAAAGTTCATTTTTTTAAGACGAAGCTCATTAGTAAAGCTCAACTTTATTGGGAAGATGTTGAGAATTGTTTAGAGATGAGGAGTAAACCTCCAATCACTTATTGAAATGAAATAAAACACATATTAAAGGAGAAGCACCTACTCCAATCTTATATGATTAAACTTTACACCAATAAAATAATCTTAAAAAAAAAGAACAAATATGTTAGTGAGTACATAACACGGCTTGATGATTATAGGATGAGATGTGTCATAAGGGAGGATTAAGTCGTCACTTTGCGTGAATTTTATAAAAGTTTGAATGATGATTTTAGAAAAATGATTAGGCTTATAGGTGCTTTCACTCAATAAGATTATGAGTTACTTATAAAGAGCTAATAGATAAAACATCAGGATCCTTATAGTATCCTTTTTAAGTCTCAATTTAGGAATGATAGTTTTTTGTTAGATGCTCCACCCAATAGACCTAATCATAGTAGTGTCTAAATTATAAAAAGAAAAATAAGGGCAAATGAGTCATCAATGAAATGTCCCAAGATGATTTCAAAGGTTCGGTGTGCTAAATGTCAAGGTTTCGGTCATAGCTTTATCAATTGTACCTCTAAACCTTTAGTCATCCAAGAATATAAAGATATAGGTGAAAAAAAGACTATTATGTTCAATTGTATGAACTCAATCTTGAAGACTTTAGTGCCCTAGATAATGAAGATGTACAAAAGAAAGGACTTAACATAATAAGACCAAATGAGTTTGAAAATGAGGTTAATGAAGAATATATTGAGTTTATTTTAGTGATTGAGGAAATTTTTAGGAAACTCTTAAGTGGAATCGCTTAAAGAGATAAGTTTGGTGTTAAAAAAGTCTCATGGTATTAGTCCTTCTAAACTACATGATTCCACACTTACCATTCTTGATGTTATAGGTTTAAAGCAACATGTTGATCTCTTTGATCCCTTACCTCTAACATGTAATGAGAAAGATGAAGATAATCTTAATTTACTAGGTTATATTCAAACTATATCTATTTAGGTTTTGAATAGTGTTTGTTCCACTCCACACCCTTAATCATATAGTGTTTATGGTTACAAACCTAGAAAAGTTGTAGATCTTCTTCATATGTCTCCTCTAACTTAAATATTTGATTCAACTAAGTCTTTTGCATATAGAGTTTATAATATACATGTTGATATCATTTAACAAATTTAAGCAAGGAATGAATAATACAAATTTCAAGTTGATTTACATAAGTATCATGATGTACTCAATGCTAGAGATTATTTCATGATACAAATTAGATCTGAACGGTGTCTTTTGAAAACTAGTCATAAATTGCAAATGAGTAATGCTAGACCATTCAAAGTGTTGCAAATGATTGAATAAAATAATTATATCATTAAATTACTACTAAATTTTGATATTAGTTCTACTTTTGATATGAAGAATCTCGTTATATATAAAACACAATAGCCTATCTCCGATGCTCCTTTTGAAACCCTTACCCCATTATCATTATCTTTAGCATAAAAGGAACATATTAGTGCTATTTTGAATGTACAAGTTGTTTTTACCAGGAAAGGTGAATTTCAGCAAATCCTAGTGTATGAGTTACACAACCAGATTCAGACTATATTTAGATTTTCAAAGAAACATTACAACAATTTAATCCTTATCTTTAGGAGTGTTATCGGAGCCGGCTTGACCTATACTTGACGGGGTCGAGTTCTTCAAACTCTGGGTGGTGGGGACACCGAACCCCAAACATTGTTTACGCACTCGTATGATCATAGACAATGGAGGATAACCCAAACCATTAAGACATTGAGATGTATTAGTTTAATTTATATGAACTTTTAGTTGAGGTTTATTAATTATGTTTTATTTATTGAGTTTGATTTAATTATTATTGGGTATTTTATTTAGTGGGTCATAGTCCTAATAGCTTGTTCTAGTTAGGATTTTAGTATTTATATTTTACTTTTCTAAATGTTATGGAATTTTTGATGAATTAATTAAAATATTACAAAGTTGCATATTTTCCAATCCTCATTCTTCTCTTCTTTACTTTCATTTCTTAGCTTCTTTTTCTAATAGCTTCTTTATTTCATGCTTTAATTTTTTTAATTTATTGTTCCGCATCAGAGAACCACTTTTTCTCAAACTCTCTCTCTGCTCCCTCACACGCTATTTTTTTCCCACCCAAAGACGTTGCTGCTTGAGCTTGCTGGAGATCATAACTCTAGGAACTGCCATCTAAAAAAAGAACTTTTTATCTAACGCACCACTAGGCAGTTTCATGGTGGGGAAAACTGTTTATTTTGCCACAGTAGTTGCGACCGGCTTCACAGCGGTTGGGCTTTTTGGAGTCTAGCCGTCAGGCTATGACCTGTGAGTGAGGAGAGGG
>Ga0325403_1004247_pt1 | contig 13309 bp, 7 predicted proteins | sample PopdelMetagenome_19_FD_205665 | JGI IMG/M metagenome (GOLD analysis project Ga0325403, IMG submission 205665) | Populus deltoides microbial communities from Bellville, Georgia, United States - Xylem-PdKOR-R4 | ecosystem: Host-associated > Plants > Phyllosphere > Stem > Wood/Secondary xylem...
TATTAAAATAATATTATTTTTTAAATTTTACTTTTGAAATTAGTATATAAAAATAATTTAAAATAAAAAAATTCTAAAGCCAAAATTTGCAATAGCACATTGTTTTGAGTAACTTTATAAAATAATACTGAAATGTTTTCTAGTATTTTGTCATTGGATTTTTGAATTTTTTATATTTGATAGAAATAGATATTTTACTTGTACACCAATCAAGATTGAGTTATTTTTTTCTAAACAAATTAAATCGTACTCCACCTCTATATCATACATTCAAAGAAATTAATAGATTTTTACAATAATGGTCTTAATATATATATATATATATATATATATATATATATATATATATATATATATATATAATTAATTGAGAACCTCTAAACAAAAAAAAAATTGAATTTTGGGAAACACGGTTTACACGACGTTCCCAAACGTTCTCTAAAAATGTATGATCCCTTTATACACACACACACGGTACAAATCGCGTTCCTTAAAATTCATTTTTTTTTGTTAAAAATTAATTTTTTAGTATATTTTAAATTGTTTTGATGCACTGATTTTAAAAATAAAAAAAATTATTTTGATTTATTTCGACACAAAAAACATTTTGAAAAGCAACCGTAATCACACTTCCAAACAGACTTCTCTCATATAAAAGCCAACTTTTCTCATATAGCATGAACATATAAATTATAATCATGTGTTTCCATTACCCATATCATTTTATTATAATATGAGTTTATTTGTTTTTGTAGTTAAAAAATACTAATATTAAAAATAATATTATTTTAATATATTTTTAAATAAAAAAACACATTAAAAAATAACTTCCATTTCAACACCACATAAAAAAAATAACTTCTATAAAAAAAAAAAAGATAAATTTAAAAATTTATATGGATTTGTTTGTCACATATGGATATAATTTATTTATGATATAATCTAATAAAAGATAATCAGTATTTAATATTGTAATTAATCGATGAAATTGGATATGCTGAAGTTTCAAATTCGAATTTATTCATTAATCACAGTCTGATGAGATCATGAAACCGTAAGCTTATTCTAATCAAGTATTCCCGTGTTTGCTGGGTAGAGGAGTTGTTTTTTACTCTTCTTTTCATCCTCTTCTCCCACTTTTTATTTTTATTTTTTTTTTGTTTATTAGAAGATTATTATTAACATGAATTAGCTAGCAAACAACTATATCACTGGCTGAGTTATGCTGTTAGTTGGATTATTTTTTTTAATATACAAAAATATTCAAGCTTTGCTAATATATTTTCTAACATAGATATTTTTTTAATTATGAATTCAAAATTTTATGTATATCAGCTGACATCTTTTATAAATATTGAGATAATAATATGGAGACTGACATTTTTTTCAAAAATCATATTATGATAGAAGGATATTGGTTTGATTTAGATCAATATAGATTAACTTGTCATACCAGTGACTCGGATTATAAGACTATGATAATCCTATGAGAAGCATATCAAAACAAATCATGAACTTTGGTTAACCTACTGAACCTGCAGTCCGGGTCATGATCCTCTAGGTTTAATAAAATTTTTTTATTTTTTAATTATAAGATAATAAAAATAAATACTCGCAAAATTAACCACCAATTAAATACCATGATGTTTCATCTGAGACTGATAATCCTACAGAAACCAAATCAAAACAAATTTCAAAAACCAGTTTAAAATCAATCAAATTTGGTTGGATTTGGATGGCCTAGTATGCTTGGACCTCCAAAAAAAATAGACCAATGATTTTGTCTCTCTTCAATAAAAATCTAATGACTTTTTGTTTTCTCTCTCAAACCAAGAGTATAAAAATAAAAAAATAAAGTTTTGAACAAAATTAATTTTTAAAAAACTAAAACAATCAACAACGTATTAATTGGAAAGTAGACGGACCAAAGTGAACTTTTAACATTATTTTTTAAATTACCACCCTAGTTTTCCTTTGTTTTTCATGGTGGTCCTAAATCATTAAATCTTATTATTTTTTAACAAATCAGAAGTAATTGACAATTAATTTAGCCACAAAAGGATTCAATTAAGGAGAAAAACAAGTTTCGAGAAACAAAATGAAAACAAAGAATCATTGCTTCCATTCACATTCTTGATTCTTGAGAGGGTATAGAGTGAAATAAAGTAAAAGCACCAATGATTTTAGGTTTCTTATAATGAGAATGCATCTTCTGTTATTTTTTTTTTCAAAAGAAAATCTTGGATTTTTTTTTATTAACACCCTTAAAAAAATTAGAAAATTAGCATAAATGGGAAAATAGTTTAAAAAAACACAGGAAAGCTATGTCCACCCAACATCTTAAAGAAAATGTTGTGTGGACCAGCATTTTTTTATAAGAAAATGGTGGTCCGATCGGTTTTTGTTTTTCATATATGAACCCCATTCTCTCTTTTTATTCCCGGAAAAAAAGCTGACGCTCTCATCCCCTCCCCTCCCCTCCGCTAAAAACTTTCACCGGCGATATCTTCTCTCTCTAAACACAGCCAAAAACATCCGTTCTCTTGCTTTCTCACACCAACATCTCGTCTTCTATTCGTCTCCTAGCCTCCTATCTTCTCTTTCATCATCAAAAACCGCCGCCCCCTCCGTCCCCTTTAATTTTATAGCATGGTGTTCTTTCAAAATAACACAGGCGAACTTGGTGTTTATGTACCTAAACTCTCACATTCAGCAGACAGACACTCTGATTACGACTCCAGTACTTGTATGATACACGACAGCATAACTAAACACATGATAGGCGTCAAAAGGCTTTAGAATTCATTCCATTTGTCTCTTTTCCTTTTTTTGAGATTTAATTTGTCCAAAAATGAAAAATATTAGAATATTTTCAATGGCGTGCAAGTACGTACGTAGTTGATAAACCATGCCATAAAACTACTAGGGCACGAAAGAGACACTCCCTTTCCACATCGTGCTTCGAATAATATATTGTGATATCCTTTTCACTTATATATTGTTCTTAACCTTGAAATATGTCTTTGTCAATCAAATGTTGAGTTAATTCTTGGAGGAAGGGATTTTTTTTATTGTTTGGATCATCATAACTGTTGCTTTTTAAAATATTTTTATTTAAAAATATATTAAAATAATATTTTTTTAAAATTTAGTTTTAACAACAGTATATTTAAAAATGATATGTTAAAAAATAATTTAAAATAAAAAAAATCAATTTTAACTAATCATTATTTATTTCTCTTAAACAAGATTTTGAAATTTAAGGGGCCACTTGATCTAAGGTGCTGTCAAAAGTCTATGTTTGTGATGAGTTGCACTATAAAAGACCCACGATTGATGGACAAGAATTCACTCACGTTTTGTGTTGCGTTTCATGCAGGGAGTGAGCAAATTTTAATTTTTTTTTGTTTAAAATTAATTATTTTTATATTTTTGAATGGGTTTGATATGATGATATCAAAAATACTTTTTTAAAAATAAAAATAAAAATATTATTTTGATATATTTCTGAGTAAATAATACTTTAAAAAATAAACGTTACTATATTTTCCAAACATCCCCTTCAACACTAAAAAGTTTGGATATTTATATGTGAGTTATGATAAGATAAATTTAATAATATGATAAGTATCTTTATATCAAAATAATTTAATAATACGATACAATGACCCATATCAATAGTATACTTATATAATACGATAGATTTAATAATTAATGTTATCACATATATCATAATCCTTAACTGTTTTGGTAAATTTAATGTAAGAAAAAATATCAAAATATTAGCCTTTTAGCATTATGTTTTAGGTTATAGCTTTCTAGTAGTGTTTCATTTGAGTTAGAAATGCAAATGAATCACTTATATTTATATTGAATTATTTCAATATAATACATAGTACTAGCTCATGTATTTTTTTTGTTTCTCGTCAATTTTAGTACATATTATTAATTTTATATAATTGATTTCAATACATATTTAATAGTTAAATTATTAAAAAATACGAAAAGGTGTAGTTAAATCACTATAAACTGTAGTCACACCCACAAAATATTATTTATAGGAATAATGTGTTTTGTTTTTGGTTTTTTTTTTAGTTTTTTTTCCTTTTAGTTTAACCCTTCAACAATTCAATATTTTTTTTATTTAGTTTTTTTTTTCAATTTCATCTTCCAATATTAGGTTGTTTTGAGAAGTGTACTTTATAATGTTTTTTTTATTTTCTTTCTATTGGGTTATATACCCATCTCAAATTGATTTGTTTTCTCGATTTCAACCTTTAACATTATATTTGTTGGAAGCAATGCTTTATAATTTTTTTATTTGTTTTATATGAATTTATCTTGGTCTAATGATCTATATTATAGATTTAACAAGTTAAATGGGTAGACTCAAGCCATTTTTTTTACTACTTTTTTTAATTGATTTCTTTTTCAATTTCATCCTTCAACATTGAGTTAGTTGAAAATTGAGTTTAACAGGTTTGTCTAGGCTGACATGTTTGGAAATTGGACTTTGTAAAACTTTTTTTTTATTTGTTTTATGTGGAGTTATCCCGATCTCATGAATTTAGTTTTTTTTTCTCGGTTCTAACCTTTGACATTGAATCTTTTGTAAATGGAGCTTTGTAATTCTTTTTTTTTTATGAAGTTATCCCGATCTCATGATCTATGTGATGGGTTTAACAAGTTAACCATGATTGACTTTTGTTTTTTTGTCCTTTTTTAATAGATTTATTTTTTATTTCATCCTTCAACATTAAGTTATTTGGAAATTGGGCTTCAAATTGTTTTAATTTGATGTTTTATGGGGTTATCCCATTATCATGAACTGAGTTATAGATTTGATAGGTTAACTTAGGTTAACTCGAGTATTTTTTTTTGTCTTTTTTTAATTTAATGTTTTTTTTTCAATTTTATCCTTCAACACTAAGTTGATCATGAATCGATCTTCATAATTTATCTTGATTTGCATTCTATAGGGTAATCATAGTCTTATGATCCGAATAATAGATTTAACAAGTTAACTTAGGTCAATCTAATTAATATATCATTGTCTCAATATTTAAAAAGAATGTCATCCAAGACGTTGTATTAATATTTTAAAAAATATCATCCAATATACATCATATATTTAAGTTCATGATTCTTGTTTTTTTTTAATTAGAAAACGTATCAACAATGCATGAACATTTTTTTACATAAAAATAAAGTTGATCCATTCCGAAGTGCAGTGTGGGCCAATGATCTAGTTCATATACTAATAATCACATAAAGAAAATTTGTTATTATTAAAAATATATTATAAAAAATACTAGATAAAACATTTTTGTATTCCGTGGTAGCTATTTTTTTTATCCTAGAACTTTTTTTTTTTTTTTCTAATTGTAACCTTCTAGACCCAAATTAATGGCCAATTTACTAAAATTTACTAGGAAAGAAAAAATTCAACAAAAAAGTATTAAAGTGTAAAACAAGGCGAAATCCCTTGGTCAATCTCAAATTTGCTAGAAAAAGTTTTGTTTAGTCCATATACTTTCCTTTTTCTAACGTTGTAGTCCCTTTAGATTTTTCAATTTTAGTTTTGGTCTAAAAGTTTATTTTCTTAACATTTTAGTAATTTGAAAGAAAATAAAAAATTGCTTGAAATGAGAGAGAAAGTTAGCGAATGATCACTTTTCAACGACAAAACTTGCAGTCTTGGTGTCAACTAGTTCTATTCGATGAGGAAATTTTGATGATGGTATTTTTTTTATATAAAAATGCCTAAAAATAGATCGAAGTTGCTCTCAGTGATGTAAGGAGGTCTACAATTCTTCCACTTCTCAAAGTCATCTAACTCGACATATCTCTTAGCATAGTATTCAACAACTAATTTTGGAAGTTTTCTTAGTTTTAATTAATTGGCAGTAATATAATTTTTAAGTGTGGTAAAAATTCCTTTAATGTTCCAATATCCTTTTCTTATAAGGATTTCTTATTTATCCTAGCTACACAAGGAAATGAGAGCTTGTGGTAATTAATGGCATGATATTTTAGAATTTTCCACATTCTACAAGGAAACTAAGAGGTGACAACTATTACAAATATTTCCATGCTAATTTAGGAGAGCTAAAGTCGATTTTAGGCTGATTTTTTTTTCTATTATGTAGTTTTATGCTAATAAGAATATTTTTATCTGACCATTGAATCGGGCTAAAATTTTGAAAGGTATTATTTTATATTGAGTTTAAATTTCAAATCAATCAGCATTGAGTAAGTCTTTATAACAAGGTTTAGAAGCCATTGTATGGGAATTACATTATTTTCCTATTTGGACTAGTAATCTTTTATTATTATTTTTTCAGAATTTTCTAGGATTTTTTGTTACTTATTATAAATAGGGTTATTTAGGTTGTACTTAGGTTTGCTTTTCAACCATGGATATTGAATAAAATTGGTGTTTTCTTTGGAGCAACATGTTTTTTTCTTTGTTTAAATAAAGAACAATCAAAATTATCAAAGTATAATAAACTTTGATTTTAGAATAATATTGCTTGTGTGTGTGAGAGGATACTCATATTTTTTGGTTCTCTAACGAATTAAATTTGACTTATTGAAGAACAACTGTTTTTGTAGCAATCTTCCTTATATTTTTCATTCACGATTCACTAATCGTTAGGTGGGGGGTTCATATTCTATTAGTGTTGGCATCTCATCTTAAGGTAATTGTTGTGTCACACTCTTTTATTAAATCAGATTTTTGGCTTTTTGGAATTGTGTCAATCTTACTTGTGGGTTTTTAGATTTTTATATTTACGGGGCTCACATCACTCTTTTATTTTATTTGTTTAATCCCTTTCATTAATTATTTCTATTGAATTAACTTTGTTTTTAAATAAATGAATGGTTTATATATATTGTTGTATGATATTTCAAAGAAATTAGTTTGATTTCTCATAAATTGTTTCTCTTGTATTTTATAAGAATTAGCTGTATTTGTATCATGGTTTTATATATATATATATATATATATATATATATATATATAAATCATTTGTTATTAGCAACAACAATTAGTTGCTAAGATAAAATGAATGAAAACTTTTAAGATAAAAAGGATAGTTGTTGTAAAATATTTGCATGCATATCAATCTTTTATTTCTATTATGAGGGTTAGCTTTTCATTTTAATATTTAAATATCATTTTTTTTCTCATTAGAACAAAAAAGTATGTTAATACTTGGACTTCATCATTTGTTTCAGTTTGCTTTCTATAAAGATACTATAATCTCAAACAAACGTCTTGACATTAGATTATTGCTTAATTTTTTGAGCATATATTTTTTTATCATATAATTAAATAAAAAATTGTTTGGAAAAAAAATATTAAACTCAATGAAGTTTATGACCCAGGTTATGAGTTTAGAGAATTATCCCAAGTCGATCCAACATGTCGCCGACTAATGTTAAGAAAAAAAAGATGCGTTCTTGAAATTTTTAAAAACTCAAACCATATTTTTATCGATAATTTGGGTTACTTATAAACCCGTCAAGTCAACTAGGTCATATCAGAGCAACTCCCAGACGATTTGATTTGAAGTCTAACCGCTAGATCAAATTTAATGTTATTATCAAAGAATTTCCCGCATCTTAGACATTTTTTTTTCATTCAATTTTTTTTTTGTCCAACTTATAGTGTAGTATGTACTTGTTATTTAGTTGTTCCATAAACATTTAGGAATTAGTGCTGATTTATAAAGGCGTAATTGAATAATCATGTTGTGAAAACTTGTTGTCTCCATGAAGTGAACGCGAGATATTAAGGATAATTAATATATCCTAAGCTCGTGAATCTCATGATCATATATAGTTCTTCATGGATGGCTAATCAGTATAAAATTTGTCAAGGTTGCTTAGATGAAATTTATCAGAAAAAAGAAGAAGAAGGTTAGCCGATTAGATAAAGGAAACATGACAATTTAAGTGAGATGAAGTAAGACGATGATGATAAGATTAAAAAAGAAATAAATATATATTTTTATTTAATGTCTAGATGAATAAAACAAAAAAAAAAATCATAGTTTTGAATTCCACGAACTAAGTTTCCTGGCCGAAAAAAAGGAGGTCAGATTAAAGAGATTTTAAAGGATAATGTCGACACTGCAGGAGCAGATTTGTTTTAAGAGAAGAAAGTGTGAGGAGGAGAACATGCTAATAATATGGATGGCTAGCTCCATTCAAAGGATGCCAATGGCGGCATTTGACGGGATACTAATCATCAGAAATCTCTTCTGATAAACTATTATATTATCAATGAAATGGAATACAAGTCAAAGATCTTTTCTATCCTGCATGGTCGTCGTGTCTTTACATGCTTGCATGTTGCTCGACGGATCGGCTGTCTGTGTGTCTTTTTTTTAAAATTATTTTTTTATTTATTTTAAATTATGCAAATTTTAAACACACATGCTAAATTGTTGTTGAAGTATCACATACCCTACTGCATTTAAAAATTTTAATGGCTGAAATTTATATCGGTATTTATACTAATAGTCCATCAATATGTATAATATTACTGACATAATTATGGACAGAAACAACCTGTTTGAAAAACTCTCACAACTCTTAGGGTGAATTTTTATACATGCATCAATGATTATCCATTATTTATATCAAATTTATATAAAATAATGATGACAACATAGAGTAATTAACCACGTTAACTAAATGGTTTGCATAAAAATTGATTTAGCTCAAACTTATTCAATTTATTCTAATAGTACTCTTAATTCATTATCAATTATCTACATAAATTCAAATTTCTACATATTTATTGAAAATTTTAACTTAGCAATAAAATTAACAAAATATAAAACAGACCCGTTAAATAAGCTATTGTTTATTTCATCACAAAACACTTAGGTTAGAAATTCAACATTGCCAAATTTCTAATAATGTTTGCTTGGGTGTTTACTTGTTTTATTGTTTTTTTCTCATACAATTTTGTTGTATGGATTTATGATTTGTAAATATTATGGTTCGTTTTAGATTTTATCAAATTGTATTTCTCTTACTAAATTGTTGAAGTATCACGTATGGATAATTTGATGTTATTAAAGGTCTTAAAACATACCTATGATAGATTCTCAAGCTGTTGGTAATGTATTTTATAAGGATCATCATTTGGTCACTAAAGCTTGTATTATATATATATATATATATATATATATATATATATATATATATATATTTATTTAATTATGACAAACTAAATGTAATTTAGTGGTTTAGTTCCAACCAGTTCGTTGTTCAACCAACTACTCAATGGGTTGTGATGGATGACTCATGCTAGATTGTGTTCGACCTTAGATTCTGGATCATAGTTATAAAGATACTATAAACCTGATTCCTATCAGGTCCATCAATTGCTCCAGCCTCCAACCACAGCTCTAGATCGTATTCTGGATGGGTTGAAAGGTCCTCCTTGTGTTTGACATGCATGCCAGTGTTGTATTGTACCCAGAAAAGAAAATAAGGAAGTTAAAGATATGGATAAAAAACATTAGTCCAAACAAAGTACAAAAGGTTTAAGAGATGACTTATAATAAATGCCTAAGCTTTGCTATCCATGAACTGTTGCACTCTATTTTTGTTTATCCTGCCTTCTTATATATGTTTCCATGTATAACTTCATCGGATAGATCACGCCCAAGCTATATAGCCTTCAAAATAAATTCATAGTTAAATGTTATCACAAATAATAACTACCATTTTAAAAAATATATTTGAAATTAAAACGGGCTCTCTTACCAAGCGCTTTATATGGTTAGTAAAAGGAAGCGACCTTGCCTGTATGCTTGCTAATGAAACTGTAAATCTCTTTTTTTTTGTTTAAGGACCCACTCTAAGAACGTTTCCTAAAACCCTCCAACGTGAACAACTCTAAATATTTCTCCTAGTTGCTCTTAGTGATATGGGGAGGTATACAATCCTTCCACTTTTCAAAGTCATATGACTCGACATATCTCCTAACATAGATGTGCGTGTCATACCAGAAATCGCACAATTTGGTTTAGAAATTCATTAAACAAAAGTGTATAATAAAAAAAATATTACAATTCAACAAATAGTTTTAAACTTCACATGTTAAAATTTACTAGGGGTGAGCAAAACCGATTCGGTTCGGTTTTTATCTAAAAAACTAACCAAAATCAAAATTTAAAAAACTTAAAAATTCAAACCGGAACCGAACCGGAACCGGTTCAAACCGACCGGTTTCGGTTCGGTTCAGTTCGGTTTTTTTAACAGAAAAACCGGAAAACCTGTATTATTTTTTTTGGGCTTTCTAATGGGTTTTCTGATGGGCTTTCTAATAGGCTTGTAATTAATGGAACTATTATCTAATTTTTTTACAAAATTTTATAATATATTTAATATTTTTTTATCACTAAATATTCATTTATATTAAATTATTAGTGCTAATATTGTGTTTAATATGTTGCGAGTCTTTCTAATATTTGTGTTTTGGAGTTTGGACTCCTCATGCATCAAAGTTTAAATAACACACCAAATTAAAATTAAAATTATAAAGCTTTGCCTTCAAAAGAGCTTAAAAAAAAACAACAAATAACATTGCCATAAAAAATAAAACACTTCATGCAAAAAATATAAATCTTCATTGTGCACATCATCCCAATCAAAAAAAGCACATCAAGATGACAAGAACATTGCACTTTGATTCCGTAATACCATTGACATCAAAACCTGGAAATCAAGATCTAAAATTATAACATAATAAAATAAATTAGAATATGTAAAAATAAAAAGTAGTATTTTACCATCAAAGTAACCTCTGAACTAATTATCATCCAATGCTACATGTAACTTTCCCCAAAATTCTACAAAATAAAAAACTAGACATGTTAGATGATTACAAACAATTTAATTAATAAATTACAAAATAAAAGGTGCAAGTTTCTAAAATTTTTTTTACCTAACTCAAGGTTTTTGTAAGTTTCAAGATCATTTATCAAGTCTCTTGAACCTTGATAAATTCAAAGAGACTATCAAACTAATAAAAACTTAAATGTCAGGCAAAAACAAAAAACAAAATAGAAAGTAATATCAGCCAAAACATTACACATAAACAATGAAATTAATGACTAAATAAGTAAATATAGGACACACAATCTAATTTCTAAATCTTTTATTCCATATCACATGCTTGATATGTACATAAGAAGGCACAGATCAGTCCACTAGATAGAAGACGGACTAGAGGACCACCATGAGTTATAATTGGAGGTTCCTGGGGAAGCAACATGACAGAAACTCATAAATTTCCCATAGCTAACAATAACATCAATAGATGTTAGCAAAACTATCCATCTAGCATTGTACAAATAGTTGTATCAGTAACAAGTACAGTATCTGTTGATGTAAATTCAAACCTTGTTTCCATCTTGATTAGTAAGGTTTAAACTTCTTCCCACCCACCCTATAACACCTGAACTAAAGCACAGACACTATCAAGTTTTGTGACAGCATTTCTACTTCTCTCTAAATGCCAAGAGCAAACATTAAATTCCAAGAACTTCACTATAATTCCAGGAGTAGAAGAAAAGGAAGTGATTCAAACAACAAGAGATTGCAATAACACAAATAAACAGTCATGAAAATCACAAATACAATGAAACAACCAGACATAGTCAACATATATCCTCAAGTTTGAAGAGTACATATTTTCAAATCAATAAGAAAAGAAAAACATAATTTCTAATTTCTAAACATTCATAGGCACAAAAACTAGCTTCTCCAGGACAGGTGACCAGGATGCACAAGTTTCCTGTTTAAAATGGAGTATCAATTAGATAATAATTAGTCATACACGAGACCAATCAAACCGGCAACTCTAATTGTTCATCAATACTAAAAAAATAAACATTCCACCTCAGACTAACACCAAGCTTTCAAAGATTTAATTCTTGTTTTTGTGTTTTCCCAGTGTTAACAATGAGGATTGCCCATGTAGCAGCTACTTACACCAGACATTTGATATTGAACAAAAGTTCTAGAAATTAGACTGCCAACACCATTTTTAGTCATTAATTTTAGAAGTTTTAGAAACAATCACATCACACGTAATTAGTGACAAAATTAATAACTAAATATAGGACACACAATCACATTACACAAAAATGAATGAATGGCAATGCAGGGCTTTACCTAGAATACACATTACACACTATATAGAACACACAGAAACAGAATCATACAGAATACACAGAATACACACTACACGAACAATAGATTTATTAATGCAGAAAAAAATCAACCAAAATACATAGAATGCTCAAACTCTAGTGTTAAAAAAAAAATCAACCAACAAATATACAGAATCACAAAGCATATGTTAAAAAAAATAAAAATAGAGAATGACGGAAAAAAGAAATCATACCTGGTGTGAGTTGGGACACGATTCAAGGTCCCGTGTAAAAGAGGGAGGGACTGGTTTGCTAGATTTAGATTCTGGTGTTAAAAAAAAAATCAACCAACAAATACACAGAATCAGAAAGCATATGTTAAAAAAAATAAAAACAGAAATTGACAGAAAAAAATCATACCTGGTGTGAGTTGGTACACGATTCAAGGTCAGGTGTGAGAGAGGGAGGGATTGGTTTGCTAGATTTGGACTCTGGAGGTTCGGTGTGCCGGTATGGTGTGTGTCACGCGACTCATGGCTGACTGGCTAGGTTGTTAGTTCTGAAGATGAAAATGGTGTGGGAGAGCCAAAGAGGGATATAGATGAAGAATCGAAGATGGATTAACTTGATTTTGTTGCAGAGTGAGTGAAAGTGTGAGTTGTGTGAGGTGCGGCCGTGAGGATGAGGGAGCGGCTGCAAGGAGTCGCTGGAGTGAGAGTGTCTAGGTCTAGGGTTAAGTTTTTTTTTCTTCATATTTATAGTACCCCTTAAACCGAACCGGTTCGGTTCGGTTGAGGTTTTGCCGGTTTCAGGTTTCGGAAACCGAAACCGAACGGAACCAAAAATTTTTACAAAAAAAATAATCGGTTTAATCGGTTTTTTTTTTTGGTTCGGTTTTTTTGGTTATTTTTTTCTCGGTTTTCTCGGTTTACTCGGTTTCTCGGTTTTTTTGCTCACCCCTAAAATTTACCTAGTTGTACTGTAATTTTTCCAAAATGTCTTGCCACCCTAGAATTCGCCTTGGCCCACACAATTTGTTTCTTGTAATCATTTTCATGAAATAATTAGTTTTAGATTTAAAAAACATCTTTTATTCAAAAGAAGTATTGATTATATATATATATATA
>Ga0325403_1004250_pt1 | contig 13303 bp, 10 predicted proteins | sample PopdelMetagenome_19_FD_205665 | JGI IMG/M metagenome (GOLD analysis project Ga0325403, IMG submission 205665) | Populus deltoides microbial communities from Bellville, Georgia, United States - Xylem-PdKOR-R4 | ecosystem: Host-associated > Plants > Phyllosphere > Stem > Wood/Secondary xylem...
TAATATTAATGGAAATTCTATCTTAAAAGGAAAAGGAGAGAAAGGGGGCATGATTTTCCATGTCGTTTAATGCTTATAGAAATCTGAAGCCTTCGACTAACACCTTAATTTCTATGGACTCACAAGAGCGACTCAGCGATAAAAGGGTTGGATAAGACGTTCTCACCCTTTTTTTGGGGCCACCAACCAAGCCCACGGGTCTCATTTATTTCGCAGTCGTGCTAAAATGGCTATGACCATATCCAAGATTTATGTAACCTGCATTGAAAGAGTATGGGCTTAAGTTACTTGTCCGAAGAAAGACTTGCAAGCAAGCAAATTGTTTTTTTTTTACCTTGAATCGCTAGGTTGATGTATTTTTTATATATATAATTATCATAGATTTAATTATAAAGTAGGTTAAGAAAACAACTACAAGTCTATATAATTATTATAATATTTTTTTATTCCATCTTATGGAATTTTATATAATTGCCCTTGAAACAGGACAGATGCCCATATTGAAGGTTTGTTGGAAAGATATTACCATATATATATATGGTGCTGCAATAAATGCCTTTCGCGCTCTCCCTGTCCCCATACCAGTGCTTCGCAGCAGAGCCAAATTGTTTCGCTAGAAAAACAAATGCATATTCCCAGTGAAGCTCCACAAGTATTGAGAACCAGTTTCTTCTTCCAAGGACCTGGATCACAGCAAATTGTTGGCCATGTTCCTTGGGTTAGCACATCTTGTTCACGCTTGAGGAGCAGCTAAACGAAATTAGAAATATAGTTCCGTTGCAGCAAAGGAGCAACTAATCAAAGCATTTACATAGACTGATATCATTTCATTCTTTCCTTTCTGTAAGTTGAACCGTGGTATCTTATTCTTATACATGACCTTGATGCGAGTAAAGAAGACATCTCTTCAATAAAAACCGAGGATGATTGCATGTTACAATGGTACAATTTCACATACAAGTAGGATTCATTTTGGAGTTTCCTCTTCATTCTCCTATTTCTGTTGGATCTTGAGTAGTCCCCTGACAGAGCAGCAGTCCTCACCCCACACAAACAAATGAATGACTTAAGAGGAAGGCATCTTCCACCTTCCTCTTCCAAAGCAAGGATGCCTCTTGGAATCTTGAAAAGGAACAAAAACCAAACAAACAGACAGTACACCAAAATGTCAGCTATCACCAAAATTAGCCATGGAGGATGGTTGAGGCTGCTGGATATGAGCCTCAGTTTGTGCCTGAGAGTGATTTTGTTGCTCAACAAATCTGCTTATACGCTCAAGCAACTGTTGAGCCTTCCTCTTTCCCCGGTCTGTGCCATTTTGTGCCAAATCCACCAGCGGTACCATAACTCCACATTCTTGTGCCTCTACCATATGTTTCTGGTCTCCAGAACAAAGATGCACCAACACTGCTGCTGCATTCTCTCTGTTCCTGGGTGACCCATTCCTGATAACTTCCACCAAAACTGGCACTGCCTCTGCAGCTCCAATGGTTGCCTTCCCTTCAGGGTGGCTAGCCAGTATTGCTAGTATAGCCAGTGCCTCATCCACCATTCCACCTCCGGTTTCTGTTAATAGACACATCAATGTGGGCACAACTCCGGCCCTCACTGCCTTTCCCTTGTTCCCCTGGTAGATGCACAAGTTGAAAAGTGCAGTCGCTGCATCCTTCTTCCCCCTTTGTGTACCTTCACTTAGAAGTGTCACCAGAGGTGGGATAGCCCCCAGAAAACCAATTGTAACCTTATTTTCATCCACAACTGAAAGGCTGAAAAGGGTGGCTGCGGCATTTTCTCGAGCTTCCATGCTGCCCTTCTTGAGCACATGCACAATACCAGGAACTGCCCCAGCTGATACAATGCTTCCTTTGTTATCTTCACATATGGAGAGGTTAAGGAGCGCTGTAATTGCATGCTCTTGGATGCGAGGGTCAGGTGTCAAGAGGAGGCCAACAAGGAGAGGGATTGCACCAGCTTGAGCAATAGCCACACGATTATCAGCATTGTACTTGGCAAGAAGACGGATCTCCCCAGCAGCAGACCGCTGGTCTTCTAGGCAGCCAGATTTAAGCTTGTGGAGGAGAATTTCAATCTTTGTACGCTCAGCAGGTGAGCAAGTAGATACAGTTCTGCTGGGCCTTTTTGGTGGCTCAATGCCATTGGCTTCACACCATTGCGCTATGAGGCTTCGTAGAACAAAGTTGGGTGTTGGAGCAGTACTAATGAGTTTCTGTTGCGTCTTTGGACAAGTGTCATGTCCTGCTCCCAGCCATTTCTCAATGCAGGAACGTTCATAGGTCTATAATTGACAGAGAAGATATGTTAAAAAGGACAGCCATAGAAAAATGTATAAGCAAGTCCCTCAGTTTATACAGGGCGAGGACCAAGCAAGAGATCTAGTAAAAGATCAATCAGCTATCAACCCCCCAGAAGTTTGTTGCCCTCCTACCCGAGAAGCAGCAAACCATCAGATTTGTTTTTGCAAGTTTCCCGTCTTTTTGAAGCAACTTAAAAGTGATTATTGGAGGACAAGAATCCTCCTCTGATAACTCTACACCTTCAAATCTCAAATAAAGGTCTCATCTAAGGGAAGATCTTAATTAGTAGATGCTGTGACCTAACTGTTTCAATGCACATAACAAGTTTTATCTAAGCATATGGCACTTTCTGTAGACATTCTATAATTGTGGTTGAAAAATGGAAGATGGAGGCAAGGGCTGAAACTTCACATCATCAAATCACAGACAAAAACACATGAAAAACAGAAATTAATTTTCAACCATTGTTTAGGACATCATAGGATAGAAGATTCGGGATCCATATACCTGCCCTGTTGAAACAATTACAGGATCCTTCATCAATTCCAGGGATATTGGACAGCGAAAATCATCTGGTATAACTGGCATCTGGTGACTTCCATCAACAATAGCTTGTCCACTGCCACTTGGGGGAAGATTCTTTTCTCTTTCAGGTGCATCCAGGTTTGGGTTTTCTGTTTGCACAAAATCTTTAATTTTCTTCAAAAGCATCGACATCTTCTCAATGCTCTCCCCAGGATCTCCTCCAGTAGCAGCAACCATCTCATGCAAAGCTAGAGACTCTTGTGTAAGGTCAGCTATTCCCATCAATTGTAATTTTTCAGATATTCTTCTTAGGACAGCAAGATCTGATGCTGAATCATTGGTCTTGTTGTAAAGGGACAAGAGATCTTCATGCAGCTCAACATCGGTAGCATCGACCCTTCCTTTGGCTCTTCTAAATTGAGCAAGGACAAGTTCAACCTGAAATCAAAGTTTACTTTTAAAAAAGAAAAAGAACAAAAAAAGATGTATAATATAACAAATACAATAACAGGGACAAATTGATGCAAGGAGCTGTAAGGACCACTCATATTCTAGTTAAAATGAAGCAGGTGTAGTTTTAAAACGTGACAGGATCATCTTAGGATCTTTGAACCATAAATTTTTTGAAAATGTCAAGAAGAAAAACAGTGAAGTCTCACTAAGCTCCTTTGACGGTTATGATTCCCAAGAAATCACCTCAACATTATGCAATGCATATGACATAAAATCTCAACTATCACAGGGCAGAATATTAACTTGTTGGTTCTGGGCTATCTACATCCCCAAATATATACATAAACAAATAATTTTCAACCTGTTCCTTAACTTCATCAGATATGTCCAGGCCTTCATAGGAAATTCCACTTAGAGCTTGCTCCAATTTAGCTGTCACCTCATGGTATTTATTCATAATTTGTTCCCTCTCTAGGACCTGAAAGCAAAATAAACCCGGTGATTTTGGAAGAAAAAAGAACAAAGAAAACTAGGTAGCTTGCAGGAGCCATGACAGACCAAACCATAACCTAAATAGCACTTTGAAAATATTACCGAATTTTGCCTCTACTCTTTTGCAATAAGAATAACGGAGGACTTGTATAATAACACCAGGGCATGGTAATATTTAACAATAAATATACAAACGATGCAACATTACAAACAATATAGAATATACATTATACACATAGGATTGAGGAAGTTGACATTGATATAAAGATAAACAAAATGTTCCAATGCTTAAAGCCATTCCATCAATGAATCGGCATCAGCTGAAAATCTTTAGACAAGTCTCTGCACAGTATTTGTATACAATGCCGTGGTTAAAGGAAAAAGAAACAAACAAAAGCATAAAATATTCCAATTCTGAAATGCCACAGCATTTTCTTTCACGGTAGGCAATTTTATGGCTCCCCTTCTCTATTATTTTATTTTTCCTGTATGACATATTGCCTATGAACCCATACCAAAGTACCGGCGGTATGCTGTGGCATGACATAAAATTGCAATCCAAAGACCTCGACAAGAAAGGTTTTGACAACAACTCGCCCAAAAAAAGTCAATCCAGAACATTCACTGGGTTGTATTCAGTAATATGCATGATCAAAATCCAAAACCCCACGAACCAGCTCCATACAAAGAAATCAATGTCCCATCAACAGAGTCTCTACAATCAGATAAGGAACTAAAATAGAAAATGAGAAAAAAATTATAGAAAAAAACACAAACCATGTAAATCTTGCTTCCTTCGCAACCAAATATAAGCAAATCTTTAGCAGAATCCAAAGCTTGTTTGAGCAAAACAAGAGCTTTGAGAGTTTGTTGAGGGATGATGGAGTCTTTGCTGTCTCTAATCTCTTCCAACATTGGTATCAACAACTTCAACCTCCTGGCTAGATTGCAATACTGTTTCTTGACCGTACATCTGTAATCTGAGATCGAAGCAATCTTGTTCACTGTCTCAATCAAAATCTCTACTACCTCAACTCCTCCTTTCTCTTCTTCCTCCATTGCTATAACCCAAAGAATACAAAACCAATCAGTCAGATCTATCACTGCACTAGCAGATACTCGTTTGCTGAACCGGATTAGTGAAATCCTAGCAGGCCAATTGCCATAGTCGTCTCTTTGTCTCTGTCTACACGGGAGACTTTTAGAGAGAGCGAGCCAGCCCTTTTCCTTGTGGCGCGGCTAGATTGAGCTAACCGGGTAAACGTAGCGGTTGATTGATTCGGTTAAAAAAATAAAAACGTTCACAGAGACAGCGAGTGCTGTTTCACACGATGGGTGAGATCAGAAACAGTTCCGCAGTAATTTAATGCGATTGACAAAAAAGAATCAAGGTGGAGTGGGCTGGCTGGAGGTGGGGAAACTCCAGCACAAGGTCACTGGAATCTTAAGCGGTCCATATGCGTGTTGTAAAGATAATGTACATGAAGTTTTTCTAATTTGATTTTTAAACTTTTTTATTTTTGATGATTTAGTTATAATCCAAGCCAATTGATTTTGATTTTTATAAAAATATAAAATAAAAAAATATAAACTTAAATGAAAAGGATGTCAAATATAGATGGCATGCCATAAGTTTTGTAAAAGATGCAATTTGGTCCTTAAACTTTAAAAATCATACAAATTATATAATTTTAATACCTTAATATTTTTCAATTCAATTTTGATATAAAAGTTCTTTTTTATTTTTTTAACCCCTGATTAAAAGAGTAGAGAAAAGGATTGCTGGATTCTAGTGGTAGAGAGAGAGAAATGTTGTTGATGCATATTTAGACCACCAAAATTGATAATATTTGTGTCAAACAGTTTCATTTGATTAGGGAGTATATTAGGTGTTTTTTTACCTTTAAAGTTCGTGAAAAAAAAGATTTGAGCTTGGGTTGATTTTGGATTCGGGTTGATTTTGGTTTTTTTGGTGGTTTTTTTAGGACATAGATAAGTTAATTATGGTTCTTATGATGTTTTAGGTCAAAAATAGGTTGAAAATTGATTTTTAGGTAAAAAAAACTTAAGTCATGATTTTTCAACCACTGGGCAAATCACACGACTCGTCGTCTGATTTTTGTTTTCAAAATAATTTGGGGTCAATAACATGTCATCCACCCCAGTTGCAAAAAAAAAAAAAGGGCCAAACACACTTAGGCTAGGCACATTGTCAAGCCTATCGTGGCTGAGTCTGGCATTGGCCATACCCAATACACCAAGATCTTGACACACTGTCAAGCCCAATTATAGATGGGTGTGGCTAGCGCCAGACCCAACACACCTTCACTAGGGTGTGTTGTGTTCTGAAAAATTTATACCTATAAGTTTTTCTTGATCCGGTGGTTTTTGGTAAAAATATACCGATAAAATATCGGTTCATCATTAGCCAGCCAGTCTTTGCGATATAATAATAAGCGAAGACTTTAATTAATTTTCTAGTTTGGGTAGAGAAATGAGTTTTGCTCGTATAAAAAAGAGGTATATAAAAAAGGGATATAATAAAATATGCATCTGAACCAGAAGAAATTCTTTCAGACATAAAATATCAAGAATCTATACTTGGAAAAATTATAAGAGATCATGGATACCATGCCTATCATCTATACAAATTCCTAAGTGATTATATGGAACCTAGAGAGGATGAACCTAAGAAATTTCTAAGTGATTATAGGTTTTTTGAAAAGTGAGTGCTTGTAGCTTTCCCAACATTGTTATGAGGCTTAAGAGTCCTCCACTAAAGAGTGGTCATCATGATCTTTTTTTTTAATTTTTTAACGAGGTATGAGAGCCCCTCACTGAAAAGTGGTGATTAAATGATGTTACTATCTATACTAGAGAGACCAAGTCCATCCCTTGAAGAGTGATACATATAGCATTAAAGAGATCAAGTCCATACCTTGAAGATTGGTATATATAGCATTAGGGAGATCACATACATCCCTCGGAGATTGGTGCATATAGCATCAGAGAGACTACATCTATCCCTTGAAGATTGGTGCATATAACATTGGGGAGATCATATCCATCCTTGAGAGATTGGTGCATATAGCACTGGGGAGACTGAGTCTATTTCTTGGAGATTGGTGCATACAGCAATGGAGAGATTGTGTCTATCCCTTAAAGCTTGGTGCATATAGCATTGGAGATGTCATATTCATCCCTTAGATATTTGTGCATATAGTACTTGGGAGACTATATCTATCCCTTGGAGATTGGTGTATATAACACTGGGAAGATCACATTCATTCTTTGAAGATTGATACATATAACACTAGGGAGATCACATTTATCCTTGGAGATTGATGCATATAGCACTGGGAAGACTACGTTTATCCCCTAGAGATCGATGCATATAGCATTGAGGAGATGACTTTCATCCCCTGGAGATTGGTGCATATAGCACTGGGAAGATTACGGCTATCCCATGAAGATTGGTGCATAAAGCACTAAAGAGATCACTTTCATCCCCTGAAGATTGGTGCATATGGCATTAAGGAGACTATGTCTATCCCTTCCTAAGAGAATTGCACCTTTTTAGGATAAGTGTTGAGAGGCTTTCAATCATCACCTGGAGAAAATAAAAGGTCATTTTGAATAAGTCATTCATATTCAAGAAACTTATATTTTTATCAAGGATTATACATCTTGAAATGATCTAAGTGATAGGTATGGAAGAGGTTCTTAGAAGGAAACATGTCTTGGAGGTGACACTAAGATGTTTGCTTAGAATACTTCGATTACTTCACTTGGAAGGTCAATCACGTTGGTTGTCCTTGTAAAAACAAGGAGGTCCATTTAGTAGTAAATTGATTTTTTCAATCTGTATGTGATTTTCCATGAATTGCTTCATTTTGGACAAGCTTTTATTTGGTAAGGTATAAAGTTTTCTCTAGAGAGCATGTTCACATACTCTTCTTATTAAGGCTTCTAGGGTCATTGGCTCAATCAATTCTTCTACCTTGAACATCTTCTCGTTGAATCTCTTTAAATATGCTCCTGTAAACCCTTCCTCTTGTTGGGCAACACAAAAAAGGTCCGTGGAGTCTTTTTTTTTTTTTTTTTGCAGGTATGCTGATGCTAAAGTATGCCATTAGCTTAACACATTGGTTATTGAATCCTTCAATAAAGTTTAGTTCCAAGTTGTTATACCAAGCACATGTAGATCCTCTAAAGGTTGTAGGGAGTATCTTTCATATTAAGTCACGATCTTGGATGATCAATTCCAAGCTACTGCGTATATTTTGTACATGCTCTCTTGGGTCAACCAAACCATCATAGTTGTCCAAACTCGTTTTCATAGAAATATAGTCTTTAGGGAGTCAAGTGCTCAATATGTGTTTGGACAAGGGAGAAACTCTCTACTGATGGGGGTTATAGACATTTCCTTAGGTATGCTCATACATAAATTGTCTCATAATTTTTTTGTTCGTTGGGCTCTTAGAAGCCTAGAGAGCTTGGCATAAAATGATAGTTATAGTAACCATGGTTCATCCTATAGTAGCTAAGGGGAGTACACTCGGAGTATTTATTATGTGCATGGGTGTGGCAACGATCCCTTGAGAGACTTCTATAATTATCATTTTTATAGTCTCTTTGTGCAACCGGTGGTCGTAGCGCTAAGGCATTGTGTGTTATTAATGGTGTTAAGACTTGTTGGGGTGGCAAGGTCTTATTTTTTCATTGAGTTGCCAACACGGTCTAGGTGAGGAGTTGCACTTGACTAGTGAGTTGTTGAAGCTCTTGCTAGGTAAGAGTGTTCATGGCCACGAGTTGATTTGTCCTGCATCCTAACCCATGCGGGCATTGGTTGTGTGCCATGAAATGCCCTGAAAATATTAAAAAACAAGTTTTAGGAAGAAACCAATGGCTTTTTTATCAACCTTCTTATAAATGACGCCACTAATGAAATCCTAAATATCCAAGTGAGCTAGGAATAAGGCTTCCGGGTTGAATAATCAATTGGTCCTAACAATCTCATCCATTCTCCCTAGCTAAGGTGGTTGATAGCTTATATTTGATACTTGGTAGACGAAGATGGCTTGTGGCTAATATCTGTAAAAGGTCTCTTTTAATGGAGGTGGGGATTTTCCGATACTTAACTAAGTATCTTTTAAAGAGAAAAAATACAATAATATTCTAGAGAAAGATGCTCTAAAAATATATATGTAATAGAGAATAAAGATTGTGAACTTTTGTTCTGAAGTTCTCATTATGTATTTATAGCCCATGAGTCTTGTCCTTTTGTAGAGAGGAGGGATTGAAGTGTAATTTCATTTTTGTGATATTTTAAGTTGTATTGTGAATTGTATTCCAGTTATTTTATCCAACTAAAAGATGGTGACATGGCTAGTCATAAAAGACTTTAATACATCTAATGATCTTGATAGAGTATTGACTTGTTTAATTAAGTCTATTTATTGAGAAATAATTCCTCTATGATTTTATATAAAAATTTATAGAATTGATGGTGTTAGACCCAATCAACTCTCCAACACGCCTGGGTTAGACACACTGTCAAACCCATTTGTGATTGGGTCTAGCCAGTGCCAGACCCAGCACGCTTGGGCTAGGCACACTATTGAGCCCATTCGTGGTTGGGTCTGGCTAGCACTAGACCTATCATGTTTGGGGCTTAGCATACTATCAAGCTTAATCATGGCTAGGTCTAGCATTGGTCATATCCAATGTGCATGGGTCTTGGTACACTGTCAAACTTAATTGTGACTGGGTCTAACTAGCAGCAGACATAACGTGTCTGTGGCTTGGCACACTTCCAAACTCAATTATGGTTGGGTCTGGCGCTATTTGGCTAGTGGCAGACTCAACATACCTTCACTAGAACATGTTTGTATTTTAAAAAATTTATAACCATAAGTTTTTTTAATTTAATATTTTTTAATAAGATATACCGATAAAAATTTGATTCATTAGTGTTAATAAACATGAACTTGAATGAGCATGGTTCATGTCTGGCAACTAAATAAAATTATTATTGTACTGGAAGACTGGACTTGAAAATCAAAGTGTATATGGCTACTAATCTGAATAAGAGAAATCATCGAACATCGGTCCTTTTCCATTCAAACAACCATTCTCGCTTTCGTAAGATCATGGCATGGTTTGGTATTCGAGAAAGAGTAATGCTGCCGAGAAGGTCGATCGACTTGATAAACCAATTGATTGCTGTTAATTATGAAGCTTTGTCTTTGTAGGAGCTTCTTATACATCCAATTCGAGATAGCATTTGTTTTGGGTAAAATCTTTTATTGATAAACTTTTTTTTCTGTATTCATTTTGTATAAAATACTTTTAAGAAAAAACTGGTCGAGATTCTGTTAATGTCAAACTTAAAAACTTTTAAAACTTATTTTAAACTTATAAGATTATATAAGATATATTAATGAGAATAGTTGACTCAAAATTTTAAATTAATAAATAATATAGCTACTTAGAACCACTCATAACCATTCATCTCTCAATCCATGAAAGTGATATAAAATATATTAATAAGAATAATTGATTCAAAATTTTAAATTAATAAATAATATAGCTACTTAGAACCACTCACAACCATTCATCTCTCAATCCATGAAAGTGATTATATCTCACAATTGGTCTTTTATAATATAATGTTAAAGTTTTAATAACTAAAAAAACACATGTCTAGTTCATAATACTTTTATAGTTTTAATTAAATTAAAAACTTTATAATAAGATATTGGAGAGTTAATGTGTTAGTAAATGAATATAAAATCATTTGGGTATTATGAACACATATTATTATAATAAGGTATCATGAACACACATTTACTAACACATTTGTTAAAACTTTTTTTAAGTTTAAAGAATTTTTATTTTAACAAATGTGTTAGTAAATGAATATAAAATCATTTTTAAAATCTTATTTATTAGCATATTGACAAACCACACAATATATAGAAGCTACGTAGATAAGTGATCTACGCTACATTACGGGTCGGTCAAAATTTCTTAAGCATGCAAAAAGATGCTTAGACGACGATAATATTTTTAAAGAAGCAAGAAAAATTCGATACTCAAGTCATTAACTTGACTCGATTCAATAAGACCAAGTGGTTTAATAATTTGATTTAAATTATAGGCAACAATAACAGACAAATCGTAAAAGAATATCTGGCAACAATCAACCAAAACAATTAAGCCACCAATATTATACCCAGAAGGAAAAGAAAAGAAAAAAAAAAGATCGTTGGAAACCTATCGTCACTCCATTGTGAACATCGACTACCACAAAAGAGTTTGTTGAGATGGTTCAAACCTGATTGCAACATTCTAGATAGCGACATAAAAAGAAGTCACATTGGTCGCTAAAGCAACATTCCAAAAAAGCAAATGGAACAAAATAAAATGAAGTGGGCATCCACCTATATTCAATAAATCAATTCTATTTAATTCAAGAATAAAATGTGTTGTAAAAAAATAAATTTAATAAAGAATAACAAATAAAAAAGACACGAGGTAACCTAATAAATAAAAAATGATAAAACCTAGGTTATAGAAAGCATAAAAAAAAAATCAGAGCTCAATCTTCAATGAAATTAATATTGAATTATGAAATTGAAAAAAATCAATTTAGAAAAATGATAAAAAAAAAAAAACCAAAGCAATCTTAGGCAAACCTCATAAAGCCGAGTTTATTTTCAAAGCTTGTAGCTTATGAAATCTTAGACACGGGGTTCACCAAGAATATCACATTCAAACCAATTTAATGTCAAAGAATTAAATTAGGTAAAAAGTTACTAGTTTTGATGTTTTCCAAAGAAAAAAAATAACAACAACAACAGTCAAAAGAATAAGGATGAAATCTATTAAGGAAACAAATTATGGAGGGTGGAATAAAAAAAAATGCAACTCAAAAAATTATCATAGATTACAAAAAAAAAAATAGCAATTAAAAGAATGGGGACCAAATTTGACAAAACAAAAAATTGAACGATGATGAAATTAAAAAAATTAATTCAATGAATTATTTTAAAAAAATCATAACCAAAAGAAGATGGACTAAATAAAAAAGAAATAAATGTTTAGGGGCTAACTTGAAAATCAAGTTGTGGGGCATAAAGACCGAGGTTGAGAGCGAGAATAAAAGAAAAGGAAATTATTGTCGATGACAAACTAGAGTTCTTATCAATGCATGCATCATATATCCATGAAAGAAATACCAAGATGAAGTTGAGGCAATCCTAGAATGGCCTTTTTGGCTATTGAAATCATATTGGTGAATATTATGGTCAAACATATACTAAAAAGGTATGTTGACATTTAACTAGAAAATGTCAAGAATTTTTTTATTTTGATTCTTAAAATATTTTAAATTTTATTTTTTTAATTTTATTCTCCAACATTGGATTTATTGAATATTGAACTTTATAATTTTTTTTATTTGATTTCTATGGAGTTATCCCGATCTAATAACTCGAATCGTGAGTTTTATGGGTTAACTGTGTTAATTCAGATTATTTTTTTGGTTATTTTTTTAATTATTTTTATTTCAACTTCATCCTTCAACATTTAATTGATTGAGAATTGAGCTTCATAATTATTTTTTTATTTACTTTTTATGGGGTTATCATTGTCTTATTACATGAGTCATGAGTTTTACGGGTTAGCCAAGTTGTCTCGGGTTTTTTTAATTGATTTTTTTTCAATTTCATCATTCACATTAGGTTTGTTGATAATTGAATTTTATAATTTTTTTTTCTATGGAATTATCTTGGTCTCCTAACTCAGGTTTGGTAGGTTAACTTGGATTAACTCGGGTAATTTTTTTTGTCATTTTTCTTATTTGATTTTTTCTTAATTTTATCATTTAACATTGGGTTGATTGAGAATTGAGCTTCATATTTATTTTTCTATGAGGTTATCATGATCTTATAACTCAGGTCGCGGGCTAGGCTGATTGGCTCGAGTTTTTTTGTTTCTTTTTTAGTTATTTTCTTTTTAATTTTATCCCTTAATATTGGGTTATTGAGAGAATTAATCTTTATAATTTATTTTGGTTTACGTTCTATGAAGTTATCTCAATCTCATAACCCATGTCACAAGTTTGCTTGGTTGACTCGGGTGGGTTTTTGTGTTATTTTTTAATAGATTTTTTTTTTAATTTCATCTTTCAATATTAAGTTAATTAAGAATTGAGCTTCATATATAACTTGTTTCAATTTTCTTTCATGGATTATCCCAATCTCAATCTCAAGATCCAAGTTTAACAGATTAACCCGAGTTGATTCAATTCATTTTTTTAGTTGAATTTTATTTTTAATTTCATCATCCGATATTAGATTAGTTGAGAATTGGGTTTAATATTTTTTTCTATAGAGTTATCAAGGTCTCATAACCTGGGTAACAAATTTAACAAGTTAACCTGAGTTGATCCAAGTCGATCTCATATATTGTTGTTTCAATATTTAAAAAAAGATGTCTTGATTTATTTTTTT